>Ga0172373_10001124_pt1 | contig 43492 bp, 43 predicted proteins | sample Lak10m_2_FD_114546 | JGI IMG/M metagenome (GOLD analysis project Ga0172373, IMG submission 114546) | Freshwater microbial communities from Kabuno Bay, South-Kivu, Congo - kab_092012_10m | ecosystem: Environmental > Aquatic > Freshwater > Lake | place: Democratic Republic of the Congo... | reverse complement strand
TCAGCGGCAGCGGCCTGACCCGCAGCGCGACCTTCACACCGACCGCGAACCTCGCCGCCGGCAGCGCCAGCATCACCGTCGCGTCGGGAGCCTACACCGACACCGCCGGCAACCCCGGCGGCGCCGGCACGACACCGAGCCTCAGCATCGACACCTTAGCGCCGACCCTGGCGATCAATACTATTGCCGATGACAACATCATCAACGACAGCGAAGACGAAAGCGAGCTGACCCTTACCGGCACCACGACGGCAGAAAACGGCCAGACGGTGACGCTCAGCTTCGGCGGTATATCGAAAACCGCCACGGCCAGTAACGGCACATGGTCAACGACAATCAGTCCCGGCGACCTCAAGAGCCTGCCGGAAGGATCGGTCACCATCAGCGCCAACGTCAGCGATGCAGCCGGCAATGCCGCAACCGAGACAAGCACAACCGTCATCTACGACCGTACCGCGCCGAACGCCCCCGTCATCTCGGCGGTCACCGACAATGTCGGCACAGAGACCGGCCCGATCGGCAACGGCGGCAGCACCGACGACACCGTATTGCTGATGACCGGCAGCGCCGAAGCCAACAGCACGGTTACCCTCTACAACGGTACCGTCGAACTAGGCGAAGTGACCGTGGACGCTTCCGGCAACTGGCGCTTCATCACCGGTGTGTTAAACAACGGCAGCACCTACGCGTTTAACGCGAAAGCCAGCGATGCAGTCGGCAATACCGGAGCAGCATCAAGCAACCACAGCGTGACGATAGATACCCGTGGACAAGGCGAGCCAAGCATTAGCGGTACGCCGGTACAAGGCCAAACCCTGACCGTCGATACCAGCGGCATCACCGACCCCGATGGCCTGGGCAGTTTCAGTTATGTCTGGAAAGCCGATGGTTTGGCCATCAGCGGTGCGACAGACAGCAGCTACACCTTAACCGAAGCCGACGTCGGCAAAGCCATCAGCGTCGAAGTACGCTATACCGACGGCAGCGGTACCGCCGAAGGCCCATTGACCAGCGCCGCCACCAGTGTCGTAAGCGGTATCAATAACGCGCCGCAGGCTGAAGCCGACAGTGCCGTCGCCAGCGGGTTGGCGAACGCCCAAGCCGTCGGCAATGTACTGGCGAATGACCAAGACGCAGACCCGAACGACAGCTTAACAGTGACCGCCATTCATGCCGACGAAGCCGGTACCGTCGGCCTGCCGCTGGCCGGCGACTACGGCAGCTTGGTCCTGAACGCCGACGGCGCCTACACCTACACGGTCGCCGCCGGCAATGCGGAAGTTGATGCACTGGGCTTTGGCGCGCAGCTTAGCGACAGCTTTAGCTATACCGTCAGCGACAGCGCCGGCTTAACCGGCAGCGCCACACTGACGGTTACGATACAAGGCATTGATGTCGGCGCAAATGACCAGGACGGCATCACGACCGGCATCGAAAACACGGCAAACGGTGGTGATTTCAACGAAGACGGCATCGCCGATGCGGCGCAATCGAACGTCACCGCACTGCCGCTACGTTCGGCGGATGAGTTTGACGAAGGCACAGCTGCGCCGGTGGCGAGTTTTGGCGCCGTACTCGTCGGCGATGTCGCCGCTGCCGGTAGCCCGGCGCAATTGAACAGCAATGCACAATTGAACAGCATCAACATCCTGTCGCAGGCCGAGGCGGCAAGCCAATACGGCAGCGTCATAGCGGACGAATTGGCCCAACTGCCGACCGACCCGGTTATGACCGGCCTGCTGGACTTCACCGTGCAAGCCGCGCCCGGCAGCGCCGGCCTGGACGACCTCGACCCGAGCCGGGCCGGCATACAGACCCGCGTCATCATCGAGTTGCCGGAAGGCATCCGTTCAGACACCTATTACAAAATCGGCAAAACCCCGGATAACCTCGATCCGCATATCTATGCCTACATGGCCGATAACGACCTGGCGACCTATGACGACGGCGCGCAACTGCTAGACCTTGACGGCGACGGCGACATCGAGCGCATCGTATTGACCTTCACCGACGGGGCTAAAGGCGACGATGACCTGGAAGAAAACGGTATCATCGTCGACCCCGGCTTTCTCGGCAACGCCGTGACCGTGCCGCAAACCGTTATTACCGGCTTACCCGATCACGCCGGCTATGCCGAAGGCCATGCGCCGGTGCGGCCGTGGACGAGTCTTGCGTTCGACAATAGCGACGGCGGCGTATTAAACAGCGCAACCATTGCGTTGGACGGTTTCCGTATCGGCGACCGCTTAAAAGTGGATGCCCGCGGCACGGGCCTCGCGGCGCATTACGACAAAAATACCGGCGTCCTGACCTTGAGCGGCAGTGCGGACCTTGCGACCTACCAAAACGTCCTGCACAGTCTCAAATATTTCGGACGGGAAGACTTTATCACCGTAGAAACCCGGATACTGAAGCTGACCGTGACCGATGCCCAAGGCAATCAAAGCAGCGGCCAAACCCAACTGGACATCAGCCCATCGATCATCATCGGCACCCCGTTACCCGACAAACTGGCCGGCACCTTTGCCAATGACGTCATCAGCGGGCGGGCCTCGAACGACCGGATTCACGCACGCAACGGTTCCGACCTGGTCAGGGCAGGGGCCGGCAACGACTGGCTGGAAGGCGGCAACGGCCATGACGACCTGCGCGGTAACCACGGCGACGACACCATACAGGGCGGATTGGGTAACGACACCGCACGCGGCGGCATCGGCAATGACCTGCTTAGCGGCGACACCCGTGGCAACGACCACTACCTGGGCGGACAGGGCAATGACACCGTAGACTACAGCGTTTCGCCGGATGGCGTCAGCGTCAACCTGCTCGTCAACAAACCGCAGCAGGTCAGCGTCGGTAGCGGCAGCGACCGACTCAGCAGCATAGAGAACCTGGTTGGCAGCGCATTCGACGACCGCTTAAGCGGAAACCAGGAAGCCAATAACCTGACCGGCTTGGCGGGCGACGACCTCCTGTCGGGTAGAGGCGGCAATGACCGTATCGACGGCGGCGCCGGCAACGACACCGTAAGAAGCGGCACCGGTAACGACCGGATCAGCGGCAGCACGGCAGGCGATGACCGCTACCTGGGCGGCAGGGGCAACGATACCGTAGACTACAGCGCCTCGCCGGACGGCGTCAGCGTCAGCCTGGAGAGGGCAAATGCGCAACTGGTCAGCGCCGGCAGCGGCACCGACCGCCTCAAAAACATCGAAAACCTGATCGGCAGCCAATTCAGCGATAAGCTGACCGGCAACCAACAGGCCAACAAACTGACTGGACAGGACGGCAACGACAGCATCGATGGCGGAGACGGCAACGACAAACTGCGCGGCAATCGCGGCAACGACACGCTAACCGGTGGAAACGGGGATGACATCAGTCGCGGTGGCGCGGGAGACGACCTGTTTAGCGGCGGCATGGCCGGCAACGACCGCTACCTGGGTGGGCAGGGTAACGACACCGTAGACTACAGCGCTTCGCCGGACCGTGTAACGGTCGCGTTAACGATAAACCAAGCCCAACAGGCCAGCGTCGGCAGCGGCAGGGACACCCTCAGCGGCATAGAAAACCTGACCGGCAGCTATTACCACGACAGCCTAAGCGGAAACCGGCGTAGCAACATCCTGATAGGACTGGATGGCAATGACAGCCTGACGGGCGGAGCGGGGCATGACCGTCTCGACGGTGGAACCGGCAATGACCTCCTGCGCGGCGGCAGCGGAGACGACCTGTTTACCGGCGATACGAGCGGCAATGACCGCTATCTGGGTGGGACAGGCGTTGATACGGTAGATTACAGCGCGTCGGTCGACGGCATCATCGTGAACCTGGTGACGACAGACGCGCAAGCGATCAGCACAGGCAGCGGAACCGACATCCTCATCGGCATAGAAAACCTGACCGGCAGCTTTTTCAGCGACGATATACGCGGCAGCGATCAGGCCAATATCCTGGTTGGGCTGGACGGGGCCGACATCATGCGCGGCAAGGGCGGTAATGACGCGCTGGACGGCGGCGCCGGCAACGACATCCTGAACGGCAACTACGGGGACGATACCCTGCAGGGCGGGGAAGGCAATGACATCGTGCGCGGAGGCCTGGGCAATGACCGCTTTACCGGCAGCACGGCGGGCGATGATCGCTACTTCGGTGGAGCGGGAAGCGATACGCTGAGCTATAGCCAATCGTCGGACGGCGTCAGCGTCAGCCTGATGACCAACGGCAGCCAAAGCATCAGCGCCGGCAGCGGTACTGATTTCCTCGCCAGCATAGAAAACCTGGTCGGCAGCCGGTTTAACGACGCGCTCATTGGCGACGCCAATGACAACCGGTTGAACGGCGGCAGAGGCAGCGACACGCTGAGCGGCGGAGCCGGGGCGGATCGCTTTATCTTCAGCACGGCCCTTGTGAACAAGCACATCGACACGCTGATGGACTTCAACAGTGGTGAGGATATCATCGAACTGTCCGCCGGGATATTTACCGCCTATGCGGGACAAGTCGGCCAGACCGTGGGCTTGAGCGCCACGCTCAGTTACGACGCCGAAACCGGCATCCTGGCGTATGATGCCGATGGCTTGGGCGAAGGGGCGGCAATGGCGATAGCGGTGATCGGGCTAAGCGGGCATCCTGTTGTGTTGGGGGATGAGTTCTTGATTATTGCTTAAGCAGGTAGGCAGCCGGCGTGCCGATTGATGCGGATTTCGTAGGTTGTAATTATTCAGCCGCCGATCAAACGGATTAAACAGATGGCTTTTCGCACTATCGTTCCCACGCTCCGTAGGCTGTGAAAGTATTTTAAAATCTTCAACCTATTGATTTTTATTATGTGTTTGGAGTACAAACCTAGGTTTGTACTCCAAATACTGAATACTTTCACGATCGCTCCAGCGTCACGCAACGCTGGAGCGTGGGGACTATGCGCGAATTTTAGTTTGGGAATGAGCATGAAAAGCGTGATGTGGGTGCGGATTTAACCGCACGATGTGATTTTATCGAACCCACCAGATCCTTGCCTGAAGTGTAGGGCATGCCGTGCGCGCCTTCTCCGGCGCATGGATAATATGTTAGTTCGTTGATGGCGCGCGTTTATGCCCCAGAGGGTACAGCACGCCCTACAGCAAGGGGCTAGATAGGTACGCTGCTTTAAGCGGGCATGTTGCGGCGCGGGCGGCTCACTCCATTAAGCCGTTCCTGCCGGACCTGCCCGACCGGGCTCCGCGCTCATCCTGTGCCGATTGTTCAAGCTTATCCTGCTGCTTCAGTTCTGCAAGCCGCGCGGCATCACAAACTTTTTGCAGGCTGTTTGTCCTGTGGTGCAGGCCTTCCCAGGCCTTTTTTTTGTCGTTTAATGCATTTTCAATGCCTATCAACGATTGCTCCTGGCCCAGTATGGCCTTATCGAGCTTATCGATAAACGAGCGGAATTCCAGTAGCTGCGCGATGTTGACGCCCTCGCTGCCCAGACGGTCAAATTTATCCTGGTATTCCCGCCGGTAGTTTCTTAAGTGTTCAAGTTGCACCTGTGAAGCCAGGAGTTTTTTCTGGACTTCGCCCATTGCTTCCAGGGCATTCTTTTCCTGTGCTGCATTGATGTCCACAAGGGTTTTGATACGTTGCGATTTTTTCACTGCTCTCCTGTTTACTTATGATAACGGCGGTCATTTTGCGCCCAGTAAGGTTTCCAATTCCGTAAGGCTGCGTTTTATATCGACCGCTTCATCCATATCCTGCTGTAAAAACTCAAGGATTGCCGGGTTTTTTTCAATAGCCCTGTCAATTCTTGGGTCCGAGCCGGGCTGGTAAGCGCCGACGCTGATGAGGTCGCGGTTTTGCTGGTAAAGGGAATATAAACGCCTTAAATCCCGCGCCATTTGCAAATGATGCGCATCGATAATATCCGGCATGACGCGACTGACGGAGGCCTCTATATCGATCGCCGGGTAATGCCCCGATTCGGCGAGATTCCGGGATAAGACGATATGTCCATCCAGTACGCCCCTGGCGGCATCGGCTATCGGGTCATTGGTATCGTCGCCTTCCGCGAGCACGGTATAGAATGCCGTTATCGAGCCGCCGCCGTGGTCGGCATTGCCGGCGCGTTCGACCAGGTGCGGCAATTTGGCGAAAACCGATGGCGGGTAGCCTTTCGTTGCGGGCGGCTCGTCTATCGCTAGCGCAATTTCGCGGTGCGCCTGCGCAAATCGCGTCAAAGAGTCCATTAACAACAGGACGTCCCTGCCCTGGTCTCGAAAATACTCGGCGATGCTGGTCGCCATCAGCGCGCCGTGTACGCGCATCAACGGCGGGCTGTCCGCCGGCGTGACGACCAGCACGGCGCGTTTGAGTCCTTCTTCACCCAGGGTTTTTTGCACAAATTCATTAACTTCCCGGCCGCGTTCACCAATCAGGCCGACGACAACAATATCGGCGCTGGTGAATTTGGTCATCATGCCCAATAAAATACTTTTGCCGACGCCGGTGCCGGCAAACAGGCCCATGCGTTGCCCGCGGCCTACACAAAGCATCGAGTTAATGGCCCTGATGCCGACATCCAGGGATTCGCGTATCGGTTTTCTCGACAAGGGGTTGATAGGCGTGCCGTTCAGTGAAATATACGCATCCGTTTTGAGGGGGCCTTTATTATCGAGCGGGTTGCCGGAACCATCCAATACGCGTCCCAGTAAACTATAACCGACGCGCACCAGGCTGGTATTGTGGAGCGGGATGACGCGGCAATCCGATTCCAGGCCATGAACTTCCGTGGTCGGCATTAAAAAAATCCGCGCGCCGGAGAAGCCGACCACTTCCGCTTCAATCAGTTTGCCGGCTTTCGTTTCAATTTGGCAGCGGGCGCCGATGGCCGCCCTGCATCCGACGGCTTCCAGCGTTAACCCAACCATGCGGGAAAGCTTGCCTTCGACGACCAGTTCGTGCGTTTTAGCCAGTCTTTCGGTATACGGCTTCAGCCTGTCCAGCCAGATGCCTGAACGCTTCGTTTCGGGGATCATAGCGGTCTGTCCTGTTCACGTTCGCTTCCCAACACATTGGCGATGACGGCGGCTAAGCGGTGTTCTATCGTCGCATCGACGTGGGAGACGTCGGTATCCACTTTGCAGCCGCCGCGGGTGATCAGCGGGTCGGCGATAATGCCCCAAGCCGTCGACATTTCGTCAAGCGATAAGGCGGAGCGCACTAATTCGGCATCATCGGGATGCAGGTGCAAATTAATTTTCTGCGACGACAGCGGTAATACATTGATCGCTTCCCGGACGGCGGCAACCACTTGCCCAGGGTTTAACCTGATTTCCCGGCGGATGATCTGCGTTGCGACGCCGATAGCGAGTTTGGCAAGTTCTTTTTCCACTTCGTCATCGAGATGCTTGAACGGCTCGCTCAACGATTCCATGAGGCCGGTCAGTTCTGTCGCCTGTTTTTGCAGCAAATGCAGGTTTTCGTCGTAACCTTTTTTCAGGCCTTCAGTATAACCTTGCTGGAAGCCGTCTTTTTTACCTTGTGCAAACGCTTCGTCATAGGCCTGTTTTTGCATGGCCTCGATTTCTTCAACCGTTAAGACCGGCACCGGTTCCGCTTCAGTTTCCGGTTCTCCTGTTTTTACTGGCTCGTCGTTGTCGGGCGACTCCGTATCGAAAACATTAGGGACATGCCAGAGGTTTAATGCCGCCAATTCAGACGCCGAGAACCCTGACGACTTAGATGAATTCATCGCGGCCACCCTCTCCACCGATACGGATATCGCCCGAATCTACGAGCCTTTTAACGACGCTCAATATATCTTTTTGCGCCGCTTCGACATCGCTTAACCTGGCCGGCGGCGAAGCTTCCAGGTCATCGCGCAGGATTTCCGCAGCGCGCCTGGACATATTGTTAAATACTTTCTCTTTAAGATCCTGTCCGGCGCCGCGCAAGGCCAGCAGCAATTGGCCGGTCGGAATTTCGCGCAGCAAGGTTTGCATATCGCCTGCGCTCATCGACTTGAGATCATCGAACACAAACATCTTATCCTGGATTTCCTGGGCCAGTTCGGCGCGGATTTCGGATATTTCGCCCATAACCAGGTCGCTCGCGGAGCCTTCCATGTAATTTAAAATATTTGCCGCGGCATCAATGCCGCCCAAGGTAGTGGCTTTGACGTTTTCGCTGCCGGTTAATTGTTTTTCCATGATTTCATCGAGTTCGCGCAGAGCGCCAGGCTGGACGCCTTTCATCGTTGCAATCCGCATCACCAGGTCGGAACGCATGTTTTCGGGTAAATACATCAAGACCTCGGCGGCCTGGTCGCCATCCATCAATGACAGGATGGTCGCGATAATCTGCGGGTGTTCCAGGCGAATCATATCGGCGATGGAACGGGAATCCATCCATTTCAATTGCTCGATGCCTTTAGTGCTGCCGCCCTGCAAAATCCTGTCGAGAATGCTGTTGGCTTTATCCGGGCCCAATGCGCTGATCAATACGGTGCGGATATAGGTATCGGTATCCATGCCCAGCGAGGTTCGGCTTTTTACCGCAACAATAATCTCTTCAACGACATCGTCCATCATTTGCGGGGTAATTTCCCCTATCCCTGCCATTGTCGTGCCCAGTATCTGGACTTCCCTGCGGTTCATGTGCTTGAGGACGAGAGCCGCCCGGTCCATTCCCAGCGCCAGCATCAACACGGCCGCGCGTTCAGTTTGATTTAAATCCTTAGTAGCCATTTATTTCACCCACGATTTAAGCACTTCCGCTACGAGCTTCGAGTCATTATCGACTAATTTTTTGATATATTCCAATCGGGTCTCGTAAGTTTGCGGGGTATCCAGCAGCAGTATATCGACGGCTTCCTGCGTTGGGTGCACGCCTCCTTCCTCGCTTGGCGTAGCGATAGGTATGCCTTTTTCATCAAAACCCAGGGCCTGGGCTTCCGCCTCTTTCGCGGCCATCAGCTCCGCCTTGATTTCTTCTTCGCTACGCCCGACAAGACGCCGCATGGTCGGACGCAGTACGCCGAAAATCAGGAAGAGGATTGCCAGTACCGCAGCAAGTTGCTTCATCAGCGTGATAAACCAGGCTTGCTCCCAAAGCGGCGGTTCGGGCAAGGCTTCAAGCGCATCCGGGGTCTTGAACGCAACATTAGTTACGGTAACCTGGTCGCCGCGAGCGGTGTCGAATCCTACGGCCTGTTTGACCAGGTCCGTGAAGCGGTCAATATCATCCTGCGTGTAAGGTTCGTTTTTTATTTTCCCGTCGGGGCCTGGGGTCTTGCGGTCATCCACAACGACCGCGACGGTCAAGCGGCGCAGTTGCCCGGTAGCTAAACGGGTGTGCGTGATGGTTTTATCCATCTCAAAATTCTTCGTGGCGTTTTTTGATGATGAGCTGGGCAGGGTGTTGGTAGTGTTTGTCTTGGCTGCCTGTCCTTGCTGCGGGGTGGTCGCGGTTGTTTCGGGCGCGGCGCCGGCTGGCGTGGGTTGGTTCGATAAGGCGCCGGGAACGCCTTGAACCCCCGGCAGGTTGCTTTGTTCCTCCGAGGATTGTTCGCTTCTTAAGACCGATGATTTAGGGTCAAAATTTTCCTGCGTCCTGTCGGTTTCGGTGAAATCGACGTCGGCGGAGAGTTGCGTGCGCATGCCGTCGCCTACCAAGGGCGACAGGATATTAGCGATGCGCTCCATCAGGTGTTCTTCAATATCCTTCTTGTAATCAAATTGCTTGGCGGTCAAATAGCCTAATGACGAATCCTTGCTGTTCAGCAAGCGGCCTTTCTGGTCGACGACCGTCACCTGTTCCGCTTCGAGCTGCGGTACGCTGGAGGCGACCAGGTGAATAATCGATTCAATCTGGCCTTTGTCCAGCGACCGGCCTTGATAGAGATTGACGATGACGGAGGCGCTGGGTTTTTTGCGTTCGCGGATAAACACTGACTGCACCGGTAGCGCCAACAGCACCCTGGCTGATTTTACGCTTTGGATAGCCATTATGGTTTGCGCAATCTCGCCTTCCAGCGCGCGCTGGAAACGCATCTGTTCGACGCTTTTACTGGCGCCCATGCCCTGGTCTTTATCCAGTAATTCATAACCTGTGCCGGTGCTTCTCGGCAAGCCTTGCCCGGCCAATTTAAGCTTTATTTCGTTGACTTTATCGGGGGGCACCATGATGGCGCCGGAGCCGGTTTCGACTTTGTATTTAATGCCTTGCGTGTCGAGATATTCAAGAATATCGCTGACATCCTGTTCACTGACTTCAGCATACAAGCGACTATAGGAGGGAGCCTGCGACCACAGCACGACCGCAACGCCGATGGCAACGCTGAGCGCCAGCCCCAGCATGAGTCCGAGCTGGCGGGCAATCGTCAGTCCGGACAAGCCTTTTAGCGCAGGATGAACCTCTTTTTCAGCGACTAGCGCGTGCTGAAGTCCTGTCATCATTGAGTTATTACTGTCTTGTTCACTCATTGTTCAATCACAGCGTGGTGTTACAGAGTTGCCGGGCTACATAGGCATATTCATGACATCTTGATAAGCTTCAACCAATTTATTCCTGACCTGCAACATGGCCTGAAACGAAACGCCGGCTTTTTGTGTGGCGACCATGACTTCGGCCAAGCTGACATTAGGGGCGCCTGTTTCAAAGGCCTCCGTCATTTTTCCGGCGCTTTGTTGGATAGTATTGACGGAATCAATCGATTGTTTCAATAAAACGCCAAAGTCAGTGCCTCTTGCGGGTTCCTGAGTTGGGCTTGGGCTGCCGGCTGCAAGTGACATTGCCCGCATTTGGGCTAACATCAGGTTTACATTCATGTCGCTCATGGCTCTTCTCTCAATTCAGTAGTGCAGAACTACAAGCAGGATTGGTGCCATTTTTAATACTTTATTTTTGCTATTACCTATCGTTCCCACACTCTGCGTCATTGCCATTAAGTAAGGATTTATGCTTTAGTTTCAATAAGATAGAACGCTGGTTACCAAGCTTCCTCCTTTTCCGCATTGCCAAGCCACAGAGGCTGTAAAAGTATTTTAAAAGCCTATAAAAACCTGTATTTGAAAATGGCTCAATATGGGTTTCAGGGACTTTTTGAAAGAAGGGGCGATTTAAGCTCTAAATGCCTTTTCATTGGAGTACAAACCTAGGTTTGTACTCCAGCATCCACAGGTTTATAACTCTAACCGCCTTTTTGTCCTCCTATTTCTTAAACTTTAAGAGGTGGGCTGAAAAGACCCTAAAACACATATAGAACCTTAATATCAATGGCTTATATTTTAAATAAGGGTGTTGCTACTGTGCGTTGGGCGCATACGAGCGGTCTCTATATTTATAGCCAAACCTCCGAGGCCGCAGGATTATGGATAACAAATCTATCGGCGCGGTCAATGGCGGCTTATAGTAAAATGCCAAAATTGTTAAATTCACTATAGAGTCTATTATGCGTCCAGTCATAGGATTATTAATTTTTTTGTTGATGCCTGCATTCGCTGCCGCCCAAGAGGGGGAAAAAGCCGAATCAGGCCCGCAGTATATCGAAATAGGGCCTAAACTTATCGTCAACCTGGCGAATGCTAAGCAACTGATGAAAGTTAACCCGCAATTAATGGTTGAAGGCGAAGCGGCTGAGCAAGTAAAAAAACATATGCCGGCATTAAAAAATGCATTGATTATGTTGTATAGCGGCAGGAAGGCTGAGGACCTGGCAACCGCGGAGCAACGCGAAGCACTGCGTAAGGAAACCTTTGAAGTAATAGAAAAAACCTTGGATAAGTATGGGACTAGCGAGGGTTTCCAAGATGTGTTTTTCAGCGATTTCAGGATCAATTAAAAAGCGCCGTACCGAACCATTTACCCTGCGGATGTGACGCCGCATTAACGGACTTCAGTCGCATCAATGCGGCGTCACACGGCGAGACCTAGTTGGCTTTTTTCTCGCTTTCAAGCGCCTCGACCAATTGCTTTGCCGGCAAATAGCCGGGGTAGATATTGCCCTTGTCGGTGACTATCATCGGTGTGCCTTTTACGCCGAAATCCTCGCCTAATTGCATGTGTTCATCAACCGGGTTGGCACAGGTTTTAGGCGCTATTTTCTGGTCTTTTTTGGCGGCGGTTAATGCGGCATTGCGGTCATCGGCACACCAGACCGACACGGCCTTGTCATAGGAAGGTGAGCCTTTTCCCGCTCTTGGGAAAAACAGGTATTGAATGGTGATCCCTTCCGTCAGGTACTGGTCTATTTCTGAGTGCAGCTTGCGGCAATAGCCGCAATCGATGTCGGTGAAGATAGATACGGTATATTTCTTGATCTTCGGTTTAAAGACGATCATTTTATCCTGGCCGATTTTTTCAAGCGCACTGAGCCGTGTCTTGGCTAATTTTTGCTCGGTTAAATCGGTGCGTGTCTGGATGTCGATAAGCCGGCCCTGCAGTAAGTATTTGCCGTCTTCAGAGGCATAGAGCAATGTAGAGCCTACCATGATTTCATAAAGGCCGCTCACTTCAGAGGCTTTGACGGAGTCGATTTTTACCTCAGGCATCGATTTGGCAAACGCTTGCCTGATGGCGTTTTCATCAGCATTTGCAACAGGCAAGGCCAGGCCCAGCAGGGATAATGCGGCACAAGTGATTATTTTTTTCATGGCGTTCTCTTAAGATTTAAATGACGATGTTGACTGGTGGTTATTGGAATAAGCGCTGCATATCTAAAAACATTGCCAATGCCATCAGCGTGATCAGCAAGGCAATGCCTATCTGCTGGAACATAAGCTGTATCTTTTCTGATATAGGGCTGCCTTTGACGCCTTCTATCGCAAAAAACAGTAAATGGCCGCCGTCCAGCACGGGTACCGGCAATAAATTCAATACGCCTAAGCTGACGCTGACCAGGCCCATGAATTTTATGAAGTGCACCAATCCCATGCTCGCGGATTGCCCTGCATACTGCGCGATGCTGATAGGGCCGCTCAGGTTTTCCACCGAAGCTTTGCCAACCAGCATTTTTCCCATCATTTTCAACGTGGTCCAGGAATAATAATAGGTGGTTTCGAATGCTGCGGGAATTGCGGCTAATGGCGACAATGAATATTCGACGGTCATCGATTTCATCAGGTCTTCAGGGACATAAACCGATGCGCCGATTTTGCCTTCTGTTTGTTGTCCAGTTTGCACGGACTTCGGCGTTATCGTTATGGGCAGGTGTACACCGTCGCGTTCAATAATCAGTTGCATAACCGTGCCGGGGTGTTTTTTTACCGCCTCCACCCATTGCATCCAATCCTGCAGGGCAGTGCCGTCGGCGCTGACAATCAAGTCGCCTTTCTTTAAGCCGGCGGCTAATGCGGCGCTGTCAGGCAATATTTGCCCAATAACCGGTTTTAATTTGGGCGACCAGGGCTTAAAGCCTAAATGTTTATATAATGTTTCAGGATTTTCAGTATCGCTGTCGGCAAGTTTCAGTATTTTGACTTGTTGCCGGTCGTCGAGGCTCTTTATGCCGATATTAATTTCCTGCTTGCCGTCCAATGCCGAAGCAATAATGACACTGAGGGCTTCGGTCCAGGTCGGAGTCACCTTGTCATTGACCGACAGGATTTCGTCGCCTTCAGCAAAGCCTGCGCCTGCCGCCAGCGTGCCTTGTTCTATTGCGCCGAGTATCGGTTTGATACCGGTTTCGCCGATAACCAGCGCGCCCCAGAATAACGCGACGGCAAGCGCCAGGTTGGATAAAGGGCCGGCGGCGACTATAGCGGCCCTGGCCCGCAAGGTTTGCCGGTTAAACGCAAAAGGCAGGTCTTCAGGGCTGACTTCGCCTTCCCGTTCATCGACCATCTTGACATAGCCGCCGAACGGAATCGCCGATAAAACATATTCCGTCGCATCGGCTTTGCTTCGGTAAGACCATAGCACTTTGCCGAAGCCGACGGAAAACCGGAGCACTTTTACGCCCGCTCTGCGCGCCACCCAAAAATGGCCGAACTCATGGATGGAGATGAGGAGGCCTATGGCAATAATGAAAAAAAATAAGGTGTGTAAGGTTTCCATTAGTTGATTAGCTCTGAGACTATCTGTTTGGATACGATTCTGGCTTGCTGGTCGGTCCCTAAAATAATGTCCAGACTATCCGCCGCTTTAATGTCAAATGATTGCATGCAGCGTTCGATAATAACGGGAATGTCGGTGAAGCGCACCACCCCGTTCAAGAACGCGTCTACCGCTATTTCATTGGCGGCGTTTAATACCGTGGGCATAATGCCGCCGGCATGGATGGCGTCATAAGCGAGACGCAGGCACGGGAAGCGTTCCAGGTCAGGCTCTTCAAAATCCATGCGGGCAATGCTGAAAATGTTCAGCGGCTGCGCGCCGGAGTCAAAGCGTTCCGGCCATGCTAGCGAATGGGCGATCGGTATGCGCATATCGGGGGTGCCCATTTGCGCCAGGACCGTTCCGTCTACATAATCGACCATTGAGTGGATAACGCTTTGCGGATGAATGACAATCTGTATCTGTTCCGGTTCCATATTAAATAACAGGCAGGCTTCAATCATTTCCAGGCCTTTATTCATCATCGTCGCGGAATCAACGGAGATTTTTTTGCCCATATCCCAGTTCGGGTGGGCTACGGCTTGTGCCGGGGTGACCTCAGCCAATTGCTCCAGCGGCGTTTGCCGAAACGGGCCGCCCGATGCGGTGAGCAAAATGCGCCGGGCTTGCTTGGCTTGCATGCCGGCTTCATAACCTGCCGGCATGCATTGAAAAATGGCGTTATGTTCGCTGTCGATAGGGAGCAATTGCGCGCCGGATTTTGCTACCGTCTGCATGAAAATATCGCCGGACATCACCAGGGCTTCTTTATTGGCCAATAAAACCGTTTTGCCGGCTTTTGCCGCAGCCAGGCTAGGCAATAAACCCGCCGCACCGACGATAGCGGCCATTACTGAATCGACATGATCCAGTGTGGCGACCTGCTCCAGCGCCTTAACGCCCGATAATGTTTTAATATCGGCGACAACTGAGTTTTTAAGGCGTTCCTCAAGCTCTTGCGCGCTGTGTTCATCGACAACAACGGCGTATTCCGGGTGATGCACCAGGCATTGCTCGTACAAGGCGTCAATATTGGTATTGGCCGTTAATGCAATCACTTTATACTGCTCGGGATGTCTTGCGACGACATCCAGGGTGCTGACGCCGATTGAGCCGGTCGCGCCGAGTATGCAGATGCCTTTCATGAGACGCCCCTGTAGATTAAGAAGACGCCGGCATAAAAAAACGGCGTTGCCGCTACGATACTGTCTATCCTGTCCAGTATGCCGCCATGCCCCGGCAATAACGAGCCGCTGTCCTTGACGCCGCGCTGCCGTTTGACGACACTGAAAAACAAGTCGCCGTAAATTGAAATCAATACGGTCAATGCCGACAATAATACAAAATCCGATGCAATCATAAATGGAAATTGGTAGATCAGGCTTAAGATTGCCGCGCATAAAACTCCGGCTATCAAGGCGCCGTACATGCCCTGGACGGTTTTACCGGGACTGATTTCCGGCGATAATTTGACGGTGCCGAATCTTTTTCCGATAAAGTACGCCGACACATCTGCGGTCCAAATTAAAAGTAATAGGTACATGGTCATTTCGGAGCCGTAAAGCGCCCTTAACCGGGACAGGAACATCCAGGTCGCCAGCAATACAAACCAGCCGATGAATAATTTATACCGGGTTCCTACTTCCATCTGCAAAATGCCGGTCGGCGTTTTCCTGATCAGCAGCATCACCAGTATCCAGAACAGCACGGGTGCTATCACCAGCCATTCCAGCGCTCCCGAATAAGTCCTGACATCCGTCCAGTCAAAGCCTAATGCAATGAGTTCAAGCAATTGTGTCCAGAAATGAATGCCTAACATCGGCAATATGAACAGCAACAGGAAAAGCCCGCGCTTAACTAGCGAGTCAATGCCGGCAAGCCGGCTCCATTCCCACGCGGCTAAAAGCGTAATAAGCCCCAGAACCAATGAAAAATACTAGATGGACAACTGGAATACGGCCAGTGCAATCAGGGAGGCCAGGATTGATGCGGTTATAATTCGCTGTAGTAACATTTTCGTAAGGGATGGTAAGGTTATTAAGTGACGGATTTATTGAGGACTTGTTCGCCGGTATGCCCAAACCGGCGTTGCCGGCCCTTAAAGCTCTCGATGGCTTCGGCGAGGGCGTGCTGGTCAAAATCCGGCCAGAGTGTCGGGGTGAAATACATTTCCGTATACGCGAGCTGCCAGAGCATAAAGTTGCTGACGCGCTGTTCGCCGCCGGTCCTGATGAATAAATCGGGGTCGGGCAGGTCGCTGGTGGATAAATGCTGGTTAATCAGTTGCTCGGTGATGTCCGGGCTTTCCAGCGCTCCGGTGCTTATTTTTTCCAGCACTTTAGTGAATGCCTGGCACATATCCCAATGGCCGCCGTAATTGACGGCGATGACCAATGTCAGCGCATCATTGGCCTGTGTCTGTATTTCCCCTTCGGTCATTTTGTTTTGCAACTGGCTGGAGAATGCGCTCCTGTCGCCGATAAAACGCAGGCGAATATTATTGCGATCCAGGATGTCGATTTCCCGTTGCAGGGTGGTCATAAACAGCCCCATCAGCAACGACACTTCTTCTTTGGGGCGCCGCCAGTTTTCGCTGCTGAATGCGAATAAGGTCAATACCTCAACTTTCAGTTCGGTGCAATATTCAACAATTTTCCTGACGGCTTTGACGCCGGTCTGGTGGCCGAAAGCGCGCGGCAATAATCTTTTCTGTGCCCAGCGGCCATTACCATCCATGATAATGGCGATATGCCGGGGATTAGCCGGCTGCAAACGGTCGATAGCGTCGCTGGACATGCTTTAAGTCTCTTGAGTTAGCGTCTCGCAGAAATGACAAGCTAGAGTGATAATAAATCCGCCTCTTTCGCTTCCAGTAATTTCTCTACATCCTTGACGTACTGGTCGGTCAGTTTTTGGATTTTGTCCTCGGCAATACGGGCTTCATCCTCTGAAATAAGTTTTTCCTTAAGGCTGTCCTTTATTTCCGAGTTGGCGTCGCGGCGAATATTCCTGATGGCGACACGGCCGTTTTCGGCTTCCTGCTTGACAACCTTGACCAGGCTGCGGCGGCGTTCTTCGGTCAAGGCCGGCAGCGGCACGCGGATAACCATGCCGTTGGTTGCCGGGTTCAGGCCCAGGTCTGATTTCAGGATTGCTTTTTCAATGGCTTGTACCATGCCTTTTTCCCACGGTGTAATCGTTAGGGTGCGGGAGTCTTCAACAGCAATATTGGCAACTTGTGAAAGGGAAGACTCGGTACCGTAATAGGAAACGGTAATCTGGTCCAATAAGCTGGGGTGGGCTCTTCCCGTCCGTATTTTTGAGAATTCATGCTTTAAGGCGTCTATGCTTTTGCCCATGCGGGTTGCCGCACTTTGTTGAATATCATTAATCACTTTTTGCTCCTCATAAAATTAAGCATTCCTCATTGAATAAGAGACCCTATGTCTTCGCCCATCATCAGTCTCATAACGGCGCCCTGCTCGAAAATATTCATAACACGCATCGGCATGTTATTTTCTTTGCACAAGACCAGTGCGGTAGTGTCCATGACATTAAGGCGCTGGTCCAGAGCCTCATCATACGTTAATCGGGAATAAAATTTGGCGTCTTTGACTTTTTCAGGGTCCGCTGAATAAACGCCTTTGACTTTAGTCGCCTTAATCATCAGTTCGGCATTGATTTCGATGGCCCTGAGGCTGGCGGCAGAGTCGGTCGTGAAAAAGGGGTTTCCGGTGCCCGCGGCAAAGATGACGACACGGCCTTTTTCCAAATGCCTGACTGCCCGACGGCGGATATAATCTTCGCAAACCTGGTTGATTTTCAGGGCCGACATGACCCGCACGGGTTGGCCTAAATGTTCGATGGCATCCTGCATGGCTAGGGCATTAATCACCGTCGCCAACATGCCCATCTGGTCGCTGGTCACCCTGTCGAGGCCTTCAGAGGCTTTTTCAGCGCCGCGCAAGATATTGCCGCCGCCGACAACTAAACCAACCTGTATTCCGCAATCACATAATTCTTTAATTTCAGTGGCGAGGCGCTTGACGATGTCGGCGTCGATACTGCCGCCGGCCTCACTCATTAACGCTTCACCGCTTAATTTAAGCAAAATTCTTTGGCAAATTAATTTAGTCATAAAAGCTCAGTCATAGTTTTATCGGGGGCGGTTTTATTGATGACAACTATTGATTACGGCCTATTGCCCACGCTATTGATTACAGCAGGCATAGCGCCGGGTCGAGGCGGGTGCTAACTGCCTCTAACTTGCGCCATGACTTCTTCGGCAAAGTTTTCCTCTTTCTTTTCTATGCCTTCACCAACTTCAAAGCGGCTGAAGCGAATAACGCGGTTGCCTTTTGATGCCGCCAGTTTGCCGACGGTGATTTTGTCGTCCTTGATAAACGGCTGACCCAATAAAGTCACTTCGGCGAGGAATTTGCTGACACGGCCCAGGACCATTTTTTCGATGATCTCGGCAGGCTTTCCGCTTTCTGCGGCTTGTGCTGCGAAAATCTCTTTTTCTTTTTCGATAGTTTCCGGCGACACCTGGTCTTCGGAGACGCAGATGGGCTTGCTTGCGGCGATATGCATGGCGACATCTTTACCCAGCTCGGCGTCCGCTACCGCTAATTCGACGATGACGCCGATTTTGTTGCCGTGTAGGTAACAGGCCGTACCGCCTTCTTGCGTGTTGTATTTTTCAAAGCGCCTGATGGTAATGTTTTCGCCCAGTTTAGATATCAGGCCGCGGCGCATTTCGTCGACCGTAACACCGTCTTCGAGCGGCATCGCCAGCAACTGTTCTTCAGTTTCGATATTCGCATTCAGCAGCGCATTGCTGACGCTTTTAACAAAATTAACGAAATCATCGGCTTTGGCGACAAAGTCAGTTTCGCAGTTGATGTCGATAATCGCTACCGACTTACCGTTATCGCTGACTTGGACGCCGATGATGCCTTCGGCGGCGATACGGCCTGATTTTTTGTCCGCTTTCGCCAAACCAGCCTTGCGCATGTTTTCAATGGCTAATTCCATATCGCCATTGGCTTCAACCAGCGCTTTTTTGCATTCCATCATGCCGGAGCTTGTTCTTTCGCGTAACTCTTTAACCATGCCTGCACTAATAGTTATACTCATTGTCTGTTTTTCCTCGTCTGTTTCCTGAAAATAGGGTTGTCACTATAAAAACGCCCCCGCAAGGAGGCGTTCTTTGGTTTATCCAGCTTTTTTCCACGGATTATTATCCGTAAAAAACAAGTTCATAACTTATTCTGCTGCTGTCGTTACCGCTTCTTCAACAAAATCATCTGATTTTGCAGATAAACCTAAATTGGCTGTTTTAGCTTCCAGCACGGCCGCAGAAACACTTTCACAATACAGTTTAACGGCGCGAATCGAGTCATCATTACCCGGAATAACATAGTCGATTTTTTCGGGTGAATTGTTGGAGTCAACAATGCCGACAACCGGGATGCCCAGTTTTTTAGCTTCACTGATCGCGTTTTTTTCATAGCCGACATCCAGGATGAAGATCACGTCGGGGATGCCTTTCATATCTTTAATGCCGCCGAGACTGCGTTCCAGTTTTTCCAGCTCCCGTTCCATGCCTAAGGCTTCTTTTTTTCCGAAACGCTGGTAAAGCGTGCCGTCGGCCTTCATGGCCTCTAATTCTTTAAGACGATTGATTGATTTTTTGATGGTTTTGAAGTTGGTCATCATGCCGCCCAGCCAACGATGGTTGACGTAGGGCATGCCGCAACGCGCAGCTTCTTCTGCAACGACTTTGCGCGCCGCTTTTTTGGTGCCGACAAACAGGATAGTGCCCTTGTTTGCGGCCATTTGACCCAGGTAATTCATTGCGTCATTAAATAACGGAAGCGTTTTCTCCAAATCGATGATATGGATTTTGTTACGAGCACCGAACAGGTAGTTAGCCATTTTCGGGTTCCAGTAACGGGTTTGGTGTCCAAAGTGAACGCCCGCTTCAAGCATTTGACGCATAGATACTGCTGCCATTTATTTCTCCTTAGGTAAGATTCGGACCGTGTCCGATGGGTTACGCCTCCGCTTATCCCGTTTGGAAACCGGCTGCAAGTTATTGAGCCGGCACCCTACCAAACGTGACGATAAGCGTGAGTATTAATACAAAAATGAACTTAGCTTTATACCATATAAGCTTTTTTTTTACAATAAGCTGGACTCTGTTAAACTCATTAAATAACATGATGTCACCAAATTGAAGACTTAAGACTAAGCGGAACATTTCTAAGCGCCTATGAGCATAATTATTAAAACCGAAAGTGAAATCGAAAAAATGCGTGTTGCCGGAAGATTGGCGGCCGAAGTATTAGAAATGATTGAATCTTATGTTGTACCCGGTATTACCACTAACGAACTCGACAAGCTTTGCCATGATTATATTGTTGATGTGCAGCAGGCCGTTCCGGCACCGCTTAATTACCACGGTTTTCCCAAGTCAATATGCACGTCGATAAACCAGCAAGTTTGTCACGGCATCCCTAACGACAAAAAACTCAAATCCGGCGATATTGTCAATGTCGATATTACGGTTATAAAGGACGATTACCACGGTGACACCAGCAAAATGTTTTGCGTCGGCGAAGTCGGGCCGCATGTCAAGCGCCTCGTTAATATCACCCGTGAGGCCATGTTCCGTGGTATTGAGCAGGTCAAGCCAGGCGCTACGCTAGGCGATATAGGTCATGCGATACAAAAACATGCAGAATCCAACCGGTATTCCGTGGTCAGGGAGTTTTGCGGCCACGGCATCGGTAAAAAATTCCATGAAGAGCCGCAGGTTTTGCATTATGGTAAGCCCGGAACCGGCATAGTGCTTGATGAAGGCATGATCATCACTGTCGAGCCTATGATTAACCTGGGCAAGCGCCATGTCAAGGTGCTGCCGGACGGCTGGACTGCGGTGACTAAAGACCGGAGTTTGTCCGCTCAATGGGAGCATACGATACTCGTAACCGCCGGCGGTTACGAAATCCTGACCTTGCGCCGGGAAGAAAGGTGAGCGGCTTGGATAACATCACGCCTTTTGTCGAAAAAGATACTCTGCAACACTTCAAGCAATTGCTAAGACAAAAAGATGCCCAGTTGGAACAAAAGTTTGATCCGCACAACCCGGTTTCTGAGCTACTTAAAGAGCGTTCTGATTTTATTGATGAAATATTAAGTTGTTGCTGGCAGCGCTTTCTCGGTGAACACGCCCCACAGATCAGCCTGATTGCCGTTGGCGGTTATGGCCGGCGCGAATTATTTCCTTATTCCGACATTGATATTGTCGTATTGCTGGATTCGGACGACACCTCGCCTTACCGGGATGCCTTGGCTGATTTTTCAACCTTCTTGTGGGATATGGGCTTAAAGCCGGGGCAAAGCGTGCGCACGGTTCAAGAATGTATAGATGCCGCCCTTGACGACCAAACCATTATGACCAGCCTGATGGAAATCCGCTTAATCATCGGCTGTCCATCGCTTTACGAGAAGCTTAAGCTGCAAACGGCGCCTGATAAAATCTGGTCGTCGGACCGTTTTTTTATGGCCAAAATGGAAGAGCAGCAGCAACGCTATGCCAAAGCGCATGACACGGCCTACAATCTTGAGCCTAATATTAAAGAAGGGCCGGGTGGATTACGGGACATGCAGGTTATCGCGTGGGTGTTTAAGCGGCATTACAATTCGTCAACGCTAAAGGAATTGATTAAATACAGTTTCCTGCCGGAGTCTGAATATTCAGAACTGATGGCCGCGCGCGATGTGTTGTGGCGTATCCGTTATGCGCTACACCTGTTAACGCATCGCGGAGAAGATCGGTTGATTTTTGATTATCAGCGCGACCTGGCCCGGCAATTTGGATTTGGCGGGGAAGACCAGCACTATAACCAGGATGTTGAACAGTTCATGCAGTTTTATTTTAAAACGGTGCAGGGCCTGGAGCGTCTTAATGAAATGCTGTTGCAATTATTTAATGAGCGTTTTATTTGCGGTGAGACAGGTTGCAAGCCCGTGCCGATCTCAAACCGGTTCGTCGCCGTCAACGGCTATCTTGAAGCGATAGACGAACAACTGTTTGAGCAGCAGCCGCTGGCATTGCTGGAGGTCTTTTTAATTCTCCAGAAAAATCGATTGCTTAAAGGCATAAGGGCGACGACCATACGCCTGATACGCAAAAACCTGCATAAAATCGATGATGCGTTTCGCGAAAATAAAATGGCCAACCGGCTTTTTATCGAGTTGTTGCGCCAGCCCTGCGGCATTACCACGCAATTAAGGCGGATGAACCGCTACGGCGTATTAGCGGCGTATTTGCCGTGCTTCGCGAATATCGTTGCGCGTATGCAATACGATTTGTTTCATATCTATACGGTAGACGAACATACCTTGTTTGTTATCCGCAATTTGCGCAGATTCTCTATAGACGCCCATTACGATGAGCTGCCCTTCTGCCACAGTATTTTTCTGCTGATCCCTAAGCCGGAATTGCTGTACATCGCCGCGTTGTTTCAGGATATTGCCAAAGGCAGGAATGGCGATCATTCGGCTATCGGCGAGGAAATTGCACGCCAGTTCTGCATTCAGCACGAGCTTTCCGCGCATGACACCAAGCTGGTTGCATGGCTGGTGCGTAATCATTTGATCATGTCGATGACGGCGCAGCGCAAAGACATCGGCGATGCGGACATTATTCACGAATTCGCCCAGCATGTCGGCAGCATCGAGTATTTGAATTACCTGTACCTGCTCACCGTGGCGGATATACGCGCGACCAACCCGGAGCTGTGGAATTCATGGAAAGACGCCTTGCTTAAAGAGCTCTATACCGCGACCCACTGCGCGTTACGCAAAGGCTTGAAAAATCCCGTCGCGCTGGCCGACCGTCTGCTGGAAAACAAAAAAGAAGCTAAGGATGAGCTGCTTAAGTTCGGCATTGCTGAGTCGGCCGTCGATGCGTTATGGCAACAGGCCAGCGATGATTACTTCTTGCGCTATTCGCCCGATGAAATAGCCTGGCAGACGGCTGCAATTGTGTCATCAAGCATCGCGGACTTACCGTTGGTCCTGCTCAGGCCGCATACTCAGCGCGGCAGCGCCGAAGTCTTTGTATACACCAAAAATAAAGGCCCGGTTTTTTCGCTCAGCACGGCAACATTGGATCAATTGGGGCTTACCATTCTCGATGCCAGGATCATGACGACGCTGGATGATTATGTGCTCAACAGTTTCCAGGTGCTCGAGCAGTCGGGCGAGCCCATTAACGACCAATGCCGGGAAGATCATATCCGTACCGCCTTGCGCAATAACCTGCTGCAGCAAAAAGTAAAAAAGCATAAAAACATCCATCGGCAATCAAGGCAGGCCAAGCATTTTCCTATTCCAACCAGCATTAAGTTCCATGCCGATCCATTGAACAGGCATACGATCATAGAGTTGGTGACGACGGACCATGCCGGACTCTTATCAAAGATAGGCCGGGCATTTATCCGGCAAAATATCAATTTACACAGCGCCAAAATAACGACTATCGGCAGCCGCGCCGAAGATATGTTTTATATTACCGACCAGCAAAACCAGCCGATTAATGATACGGTCAAGCAAAATAGGATCTGCGAGGAAATGTTGAACGCGTTGGAAGCCGAGGAATAAAACCCGGTAGTCCGGGTTGTCGACCGGCATTGCACTAGCGTTGCCTGTAGTCCAGCGACCGCGATGGTTCAGGCGATGTCATGGGAATTTCATTGTATCTTGCCCGGATAATATTTTACAATCCGGGCGGATATAGCTCCGGGCGATGTATACTCTTTAGCGCTAAGAGTATGAATCGCTCTTACATTTATAATAATTTGGAGGATGGTATGTTTAAAATTCGGTCACTGGTTACCGCCCTGGCTTTGGCGGGCTCTATTTCAATTGCTTCGGCCTGGGAAACGTTGCCCACAGAAGCGCCCGCGCCTGATGATAATGCGACGACGGCAGAAAAAGTCGAATTGGGGCAAATGCTCTATCACGACCCGCGTTTGTCTTCTACCGGTACGGTTGCTTGCGCTTCTTGTCATAACACGATGCTGGGCGGTGAAGATAACCGGCCCAATTCAATGGGCGTTCATGGCCAAACCGGTGGGCGTAGTGCGCCAACGGTGTGGAATGCGGCGTTTAATAAAGTGCAGTTTTGGGATGGCAGGGCGGCCAGCCTGGAAGACCAGGCGGCAGGCCCGGTCACGAATCCTATCGAAATGGGCATGAAGAGCTGGGATGATGTGGTTGCCCGACTGAAGACTATCGAAGGCTACCAGCAGGCTTTTGAAAAAGCCTTCGGCAAGGATGCGATTTCCAAAGACAATGCCACTAAAGCGATTGCCGCTTATGAAAGAACCTTGATCACGCCGAACAGCCCTTACGATAAATATGTCGGTGGCGAAAAATCGGCGTTGACCGAGCAACAGGTTCGCGGCATGGAGAAAATGGCGGAACTGGGTTGTACCGGTTGCCACAGCGGTCCTGCATTCAATGGCGCAGGCATGTTCCAAAAGTTTCCTGTGACGGCCAACGGCTATTTTGAAGCGCAATATCATTTCAAGAAAGATAAGGGTCTTGCCGAAGTCAGCAAAAATCCTGCCGACGAAAACCTGTGGAAAGTGCCTACCTTGCGCAATATCGCTTTAACCGCGCCTTATTTCCACAATGGTTCGATAAAAACACTGGAGCAGGCGGTAACATTAATGGCTAAATTACAACTCGGCAAAGACCTGCCTAAAGAAGATGTTGCGGATATTGCGGCATTCCTGAACGGCTTGACGGGTGAGTTCCCCAAACAAAGCATGCCTGCTCTACCGGCTACGCCAGGTACGACACTTAATTAATGTTTATTGCATCGCAGAGGCCCGGTATTTCGCGCCTCTGCGATGCCTTATGGCGTTCGATATTTCCATCTCCCGTCTTTGCGTACGGTTATGATGGACCATAGCCGGTTCCTACATGAGCGTTTCTCCAGAGTGATGCGGGGCACGGCCTTCATGACCGGCAGAGATGGTTTGCCTGTATTCCCTTTCAAGCTGCAGCATATAGGCCTGAATGGTATTTTCGAAGGCTTGTGTTATTTCGGTAAATTTACAGCCTATTTTCTCTGTCCTTTCTATATGGTCCTGACTAATAATGTATTTATGCCGAATTTCAAAGGACACTATGCCTTCATTGGCGTCAGGAAGTATGAGTTTGCACTGTTTAAAATGAATATTGGGGTTCATTATCCTGGAAATCTTGCCGGAATCGTTAAGCACTGAAAACCCTGTCAGGCTAATGTCGCATAGCTTAAGTTGGATGGCTTCCTGCCCATTGGGCATCAACAGGCAAAAGCCGGGCGTCGATGAAGGTATTTTGATGCGATGAAAATCCCTGGCTTCTACCCAAAAGAGGGCATCCGGGATAGGTATGGCGAATGCCGATGTTCCGTCATAGCTGATTTCCGTCATTTTTTTGCCGATAAATGAAACCTTGACACCCTGATGTTCGGTTTTAAAGGCGATATTGGCGCTGCTGCGGAGCTTCTCAAGCAGCTTTTTTGGGGGGCCGTGATAGAAGATAATGCTATTATTTTTTTTATCAATCTCAAGTATCGTGGTGATGAATGAATCGTCGTTATCGCCAAAGGAAACGTTCAGCAAACATCGGTTTTTACGTAAAATCGCCAGCTTGTTGATGACCTGCTCAGGACTCCTGATTAAAAATGCAGATTCATATTTCATGGGGCTGTCGGAAGCCAGATAACGCTTTATTGCCGTATGAAACATGTCAAAGCCCCCGTCCCGTTTTTAACGGAAGAATTATACTGAAATCAGGGTGCGGGTATATCGTTCGCTTTGGCTGGCCCCGTCCGGGCCGTAGGTATTTGATGCCTGGGATTTGCCTTTTAAGATATGCAATGAACGGTTGGTGTGGAGGCTTAACAGCGCGATACTCGCGCCGTTTTGTTCATTCAGGGTTCTGCATTCTGAACTGAGGGATTGGATTCGCGTCCAGTTGTTCGTTAATATATCGGTCAATAGGCCTGCTGCCGCCGCGCGTTGAAAATACCCATTGATACCCTCTTGGTTATTAGGCAGTTTTTCAGTTGCCAATACCTGCCCACATTGGGTGTTGAACAATTCCAGTTGCACAACCAGCTGTTTTTTATTCGCGGCAATAGTGTTAATCAGTTCGGCGTCCTGGCCTTGCTTTAACGCATCGGCTTCCTGAGTGAGTTGCTGATAAAGCTGCTCCACCAGCTGTAGCGCATTAGATACCAGCTTTTCTGTAATGGGATAGGTTTTTTCTATCATGGCCGCGCTTATGTCGTTTTAGGGCATGGATATTTCGAATTGAATCATTTTTTTTGCAATCCTGTCGGCATCGATAGGATAACTTCCATCAGCGAGCGCCCTCTTTACCGAGCTTACTCTATCGACATCGACGGCCGAAGCTGCGGGCGATGATTCAAATGCCTTCTTTATTTCTTGAGCGACTGTCGTAATGGCAATGCTGTCCTCTTTTTCGGTGTTTTTGACAGATCCTTTTTTATCGCTATCAATTCCAGTTTTCTGGCTTGTCTTGATGGGCACCGGGTTTTGCGTTCTGCCTGTTATTGATTCGATAGTCATGTCAAATTCCTTGGTATCTTTTTATCTGTAGCACTTATCGGCACAATAGGGGAAAACTTTAACAGAATACTCGGAAATAGGCTATATCCAGCTCGACCGGGCTTGCTGTTCACTATTGCCGGCGACAAACAGCGGCGCACGGCAGCGTGGGATGCAAAAGTCCATGCTTGCTGAGCTTTGGCTATGCCATAATAACTTATCGGAAAATGAATATTTCGCTAACTGCGTTTGTATAACGGTCGGCAAGATACCTGTCTTAGAAAAATGCGCAGACGGCACGCCTGCCGGTATAAATGCCGGAGGATGTTTTATCTTTTTCAGGTGTTCACGGTGTAATCGATTGTCACTTCAGAGGAATTTATGTTAGTTATTGTTGGATATGTGGTTATTCTTGCGGCTCTCGGAGGCGGCTTTGTCGGTGGCGGCGGGAATCTGGGAGTGCTGTTCCAGCCTTTTGAATTCATTATCATTATGGGGGCCGCCGGCGGTGCTTTCGTATGCGGTAACTCGATGACTGTCGTAAAATCCGCTGTCAAGGGGGCAACGGCTACACTTGGCGGTTCCCCTTACGACAAGGCATTTTACCTGGAGTTGTTATTGTCGTTTAATGCGTTGACCAGCAAAATACGCAAGGAAGGCTTGTTGTCACTGGAAGACATTATTGATGAACCGCAAATCGACACGATTTTTTTGCCTAAAGTGCTTAAAGATCACCACTTAATGGAATTCATCCGCGATAATCTTCGTTTGATGCTGACCGGCGTTGAAGTGATGGCCCTGGAGGAGCTTACCGACCAGGTTCTCGATACCCACCATGAAGACGGTCATGCGCCGATCAAGGCGGTTCAAGGCGTCGCCGACGGCTTGCCGGCTTTCGGGATTGTCGCGGCCGTGCTCGGTGTTGTGCATACGATGGAGTCGGTCGGCATACCGCCCGCCGAACTGGGTAAATTAATTGCCGCGGCGCTGGTGGGCACATTTCTAGGTATCCTGCTGGCGTACGGTTTTGTCGGACCGGTCGCGTCGGTAATGCAGCAGCGCTTTGAAGCATCAAACAACGCGTTTAAATGCGTTCAAAAAGGCTTGTTGAGCAGCGCCAAAGGATTGTCTCCGACGATGACCGTTGAATATATGCGGGCGATGATTACATCGGATATGCGGCCGGATTTTTTTGAATTGGAAACGCAAATAAAAGCCAGCAAAAACAAATAGGGAACAGCGATGGCCGAACAACCGATAATCATAAAAAAAATAAAAAAGAAAGGCCATGAGCATCATGGCGGCGCCTGGAAATTGGCTTATGCCGATTTTGTTACGGCGATGATGGCTTTTTTTCTATTGATGTGGCTGTTAGGGTCGACGACGGATGCCGATCGTAAAGGCATCGCCGAATATTTTCAGGATCCTTATAAAATTTCGCTGATGGGTGGGATGGATGTCGGCGACAGAACCCGGCTTGAACCCGGCGGCGGCAAGGATATTACGTCACAAGAGCATGGGCAGGTCGATGAAAAAGACGATTTAAAACAGCTTGAGAAATTGAAGGAAACCATTCAGGCGCTGATAGATTCAAATCCCAATTTGACTGAATTCAAGGATCAAATCAAGCTTGAAACAACCCATGAAGGTTTGCGGGTGCTCATCACCGATAAGGAGAACAGGCCGATGTTCAAATTGGCCAGTTCGGCGGCGGAACCCCAGATCCAACTGATTATAAGAGCATTGGCCCCGGTGATTAATGAATTGCCGAATAAAATCTCAATTAACGGCCATACCGACGCCCGGCCGTTCCCGAAAAACCAAACGGGATACACGAATTGGGAGCTTTCCAGCGACCGCGCCAATGCCGCCCGGCATGAATTGATTAAAGGCGGGCTTGCGGAAGAAAAAATTCTCAGGGTTACCGGCTTGTCATCGAGTATTCCGCTAAATTCCGGCGACCCGTTAGATCCGATGAACAGGCGGATTTCCATCGTTGTCATGAATAAAAAAACCGAGAACGAGATCGTGCAGGGCATGGGCAACGATTCCGGAACCGATGCCAAGGATAAAACGCCGATAGAGAAGGCCTTGACGCCCGAGCCGGATAACGAAGTTAAACCTGCCGTCGAGCATTAGGGTAACGCGCAAAAACCGCCCCGTCCTATAATTTTAATTACGCGGCAGCCAAAAATACGACGGCATGGATGCCGCCACTTAAGGGCTGTCTATGGACAGGTCAGTTGCCGAGAACGCTGATAATTATGATTAACACAGGTTTTTCGTAACTATCCAACTTGTTGCTGCTGCCTGAGCGTAGCGCGCCTTACACTCAGGCTACTCGCTAATAAGTTGCTAAAGTAGTCGCGCTATTTAACCGATACCAGTCCGGGTTCAATGACAGTTGCATTAATAATGCGCCCCGAATTCTGGTTTTTAACCCTGACCAGTTGTCCCTTGAATCCGTCCGTCATCGCAATGCCGCTCATCGTAATGGCAAGCGTGCTATGCATGCTTTGGATCAGCACTTTATCGTTTTTTTTAACGACCAAGGGTTCGCTGGTATTCCTCTGGCTGAGAATAGTGCCGGCAGCCAACGGTCGGCTTGCCTGCTTGTTTTCAGCTTGTTCCGCTGCCGTGAAAAAATCTTCCCTGAGTTTCGATACATCACGCCGCTCGCTGAAAAACATCGCCGGTGTAATGATCTCGCCGCGTTGTACCGCTTGAGACAGGATGAGTACCTGTTCATAGACTTTAATCATGGCGGAAACAAAGACTGACCATTTTTTTTCTGTGCTGCAACGCACGCCAATTGAAATTCTGCCGGCCTTAATAGGGTCTGTCGTTGTAAAGGCGTCCAGCGGCTTAGTGCATTCGGGCAATTGCAACAGGCTATCTAGCGGAATGATGTCGATGCTGTATTCCGTAGTCGTGGCTATTTTTTTTGCAACCGTGCTTTCGACGATCCGGTAAATGGATTCATGCGACTGAAAGCGTTGTTCTGCAGGGACTGATGTGCAGATGGCGCTGAGCGCGATGAATAAGATGATGGCTTTGTTCATGATGATTTCCGGACAGGTGGCTCGATTACTCGGTAAGGCTTAATAAACCACAGCAGGATTGATGCCAGCAAAAATGCCTAATAGGGTATCGATTGAGCCAATTTATTGACATATTGTGTTGTTTCTCTATTTTCCACGGCGTTGCCGTCATTATCGGCGATCCTTTTCGCCGGATAACCAGCACTTTTCTAGTTACAGCGGATCGTTATACGCATCTGCATGTCATATCGCTATGATTCAACATGAATATTCTTGTCTTGGCATACGTTGTGCTTTCGTCTTTATGAGAAAGCGTCTTGCACCAGCATACGAGGAAAAACATTATGGCTATTAATTTTGACAAAGCACTTAGCATTCATCCGCAGGCCCTGGCTTTGCGGGAAAAACGTAGCGAAATACTGGCTGCCAATTTAGCAAATGCAGACACCCCCGGATTCAAGGCCCGCGACCTGGATTTTACGTCCGTCCTGAAAAAAACCATGCCGGCGAATGTCGATATGGAACGCACACAGGCCGGGCATCTAGCGTCGGAGCGGCTGTTGCTGGGGGCTAATTTAATGTACCGCACGCCGTACCAGGCGTCTTTGGACGGCAATACCGTCGAATCGCATATTGAACAGTCCAAATATGCCGAGAATGCCGTGCAGTACCAGGCCAGCCTACAGTTTGTCTCGAGTAGGTTCTCGGGGCTGATGACGGCACTAAGAGGGCAATAGCCATGTCTTCATTAAATATATTCGGTATTGCCGGCAGCGGCATGAATGCGCAGTCGCTCAGGCTTAACCTGGTGGCCAGCAATATTTCCAATGCCAATACGATCAGCAGCAGCGAAGGCGATGTTTATAAATCCAGGCAACCGGTATTTGCGGCGGAACTGAGAAATGTTCTCGATAAACAAAATCCCGGAAGCAAAGTGAAGGTGTTAGGCGTGCTGGAAAGCGAAGCGCCTCCCGTCATGGAATATGCACCTAACCACCCGATGGCGGATAAGGATGGCTATATTTTCAAGCCGAATGTCAATACCGTCGAGGAAATGGCTAATATGATGTCGGCCTCGCGTTCTTACCAAAATAACGTGGAAGTGTTGAATACGGCCAAGCAGTTGATTCTTCAAACATTAAAAATGGGACAATAACGGGGGCGATGATGAGTAGCGTAAACGCATACGGCGGCTTGGGCGTGTCAACGCTCGATACGGCCAAAACCACGAAAACAACGGCGCTGGGCCAGGACGAGTTTTTAAAGCTCATGACGACGCAGATGACGCACCAGGACCCGACCAAACCGATGCAAAACGGCGAGTTTCTTTCGCAAATGGCGCAGTTTGGAACGGTTTCGGGTATCCAGGAATTGCAGCAGTCGTTCAAGGATTTCTCGGCATCGATCAGCTCGGACCAGGCCTTACAAGCGGCGAGCCTGGTCGGGCGCAATGTTTCGGTACCGTCCGATTACGGATTGTTGTCGGCAGGCGGTGAAATCAACGGCAGCTTTGATTTGTCCACCAGCGCCTCATCGGTTAATGTCGTCATTACCGATTCCGATACCGGCGATGTGATCAGGAAGATAAACCTGGGGCAGCAAGCGGCGGGTTCAGTGCCTTTTACCTGGGATGGTCTCAATGACGCCGGAACCTTGGTCAGTCCGGGCATCTATAAAGTACAGGCGGAAGCTTCTATAGATGGCGTTAATACGGTATTCCAGCCGGCCATTCAGTCGAAGGTTGAGAGCGTATCGATGAGTAACGGCACGAATGGCGTACAGGTTAGCCTGGCGGGTTTGGGCGCGGTCAGTTTCAACAAGATAAAACAAATTCTTTAACACCGGGGGTGTGTGATGGGCTTCTCAACAGCATTAAGCGGACTCAGCGCCGCTGCCAATAATTTAGCGGTAACCGGCAATAATATTGCCAATGCCAATACTACCGGGTTTAAAGAATCGCGATCTGAGTTTGTTGATGTTTATGCCAGCAGCATGGCCGGCATCAGTAAAACCCAACCGGGGGCTGGTGTCAGGATAGCGGAAGTCGCGCAGCAGTTTAGCCAGGGCAACCTGGAATCCACCGAGAACAGCCTGGACCTGGCTGTCAGCGGGGAAGGTTTTTTTACGCTGGCGAAAAACCCATCCGACCTGAATTCGCTGATCTACAGCCGCGCCGGAGCCTTCAAGGTCAATAGTGAAGGACTGGTCGTTAACAGCCAGGGACAGGCCTTAGTGGCTTATGCGCCTAATGGTACGTCGGTGAATGATGGGTTCAGCCAGGGCTTATTAAAGACGGTGTCGCTGAATACCAGCGCCGGCCTGCCCGTAGCGACGACCTCGGTGGATTTAGGCGTTAACCTGAATGCCGATAGCAAGGTTCCGGCCACGGCGACATTTGATCCTTTGGATTCAAGTTCATATACCAGCCAAACCTCGGCGACGATTTATGATTCCTTGGGCGTATCGCATAAGTTGACGACTTATTTTGTCGCCGGCGCGCCGTCATCACCGACCAGGGACTGGACGGCCTATCATTATATTACCGACAATGCCGCGGCGCCGGTATCGGTGGATGTCGGCGGTGTTCCGGCCACCTTAACATTTGATTCGGCGGGAAAAATGACCGCGCCGGCCGATGGGCAAGTCACGTTGGCGCCTTATGTAACCGGGAACTCGGCGGCCGATATTGCCGCAACGGTCGATTACTCGGGTTCGACGCAATTAGCGTCGGCTTTCAGTGTTGACGCCTTGAAGCAGGATGGGCTTGCCGCCGGCCAATTGACCGGCATCAGTGTCGATACCAGCGGCGTTATTTTTGCAAAATTCAGCAATGGTGGCTCGACCCCGCTAGGCCAAGTGGCGCTGGCCCGTTTTACTAACCCCCAGGGCCTGGCAAAGCTCGGCGATACCAATTGGGCGCAAAGCGTAAGCTCAGGGAATGCCATCTCAGGAATAGCGGGCACGGGTAATTTCGGTACGGTCCAGGCTGGTGCATTGGAACAATCCAATGTCGATTTATCGGCGGAACTGGTCGACCTGATCATTGCCCAGCAAGCCTACCAAGCCAATTCACAGACTATTTCGACAGAAAACAATATCGTGCAAACGCTGTTGAACCTCTAACGCAGGGTGAGCCGTCATGGACAGAAGCCTTTATATTGCAATGAGCGGGGCCAAGCAAACCTTGTTGGCGCAAACGACAAACGCCAATAATCTGGCGAATGCGCAAACCACGGGTTTTAAATCCGACTGGGAGCAGTTCCGCAGCATGCCGGTATTTGGCCCCGGCTTTCCTACGCGGGTCTACGCGATGACGGAAAGGCCGGGCACGGATTTTTCTTCCGGCCCCTTGCAAACCACGGGACGCGACCTGGATGTCGCGATTAACGGCGACGGCTATTTTGCGGTCCAGGGGGCGGATGGTAAAGAGGTCTATACCCGGGCCGGCGACCTGCGCCTGACTCCTGAAGGTTTATTACAGACCGGGACGGGTTTGCAGGTGATAGGCCAGGGCGGACCCATCGCCATACCTCCCGCTGAAAAACTCGAAATAGGTTCCGATGGCACCATCAGCATTATCCCGTTGGGTTCGAATGCGACGGTGCTGGCCGTTGTGGACCGGATCAAGATGGTCAGGCCGGCCGCCGATAACGTCGAAAAACTGACGGATGGCTTGGTGCATGTCAAGGATGGGCAGCCGCAAGCGGCCAGCGCCGATGTCAGCCTGGTACAGGGCGTACTGGAGGCCAGCAATGTCAATGCGATACAGGCGATGGTGGAAATGATTGAATTATCAAAGAATTTTGAATTACAAACCAAAGTGATGAAAAATGCGGACGAAAATTCCGGGGTTAGCGCCAAGTTGATGCAAATGGCATAAACAATGCTAAAAAAGTAGAAAGACTTAGAAAGCTTTATTCAAAAAGCTTGTCACCAGGAGATTATCATGACAGAGCGCGCATTATGGGTAGCTAAAACCGGCCTGGACGCCCAGCAAACACGTATGGCCGTTATTTCGAATAACCTTGCCAACGTCAATACCACGGGATATAAAAAATCCAGGGCGATATTTGAAGACTTGGTCTATCAAAATATTCGCCAGGTCGGCGCACAATCCTCTCAAAATAACGTATTGCCGTCGGGTTTACAGTTAGGCACGGGCGTGAAAACGGTGGCGACTGAAAAAATACATACGCAGGGCAATATCCAGCAAACCGAAAACTCACTGGATGTCGCCGTCAACGGCCGGGGTTTTTTGCAAATCCTGATGCCGAACGGCGATATTAACTATACCCGCGACGGTTCGCTGAAAATAGATTCGAACGGCCAGTTGGTAACGTCCAGCGGCCTAGTGCTGGAGCCGGCCATTACCGTGCCGCAAGATGCGCTGAGCATTACCATAGGCCGCGACGGTACGGTATCGGCATTGCAACCGGGGAATGCGGCGCCCGTGCAATTGGGACAGATCCAGACGGCCAATTTTATCAACCCGACGGGCCTGGAACCGGTAGGTGAAAACCTGTACCGCGAATCGGTAGCCAGCGGTCCGCCGATTATCGGAACGCCCGGCGAAAATGAATATGGGCCGCTGCTGCAAGGTTCGCTGGAAACATCCAATGTCAATGTTGTCGAAGAACTGGTCAATATGATCGAAACGCAACGCGCTTATGAGATGAATTCGAAAGCCATCTCGACAACGGATGAAATGCTGTCGTTTGTGACGCAGCAATTATAACGGGAGCTAACGGTATGAAAACGCGATCATTCAAGCTTATTGCCCTGTTACTGCTACCGGTCGCCTGCGCGCCGTTGCCGCCGCAGCGGGACCCTGCGTTTGCGCCGGTAGCGCCTGCCGATTTAAGGGCGCCGGCGCAAAATACCGGGGCCATCTACCAGGCGGGTTACGATATGCGCTTGTTTGAAAATATTGCGGCCTTTAGGGTCGGCGATATTTTGACCGTTAAGTTGCAGGAAAAAACCCAGGCGCAGAAGAAAGCCGATCTTAATGCCAAGAAAGACACCAGTTTGACGGCCGACGCGCCGGTGTTATTAGGCATGGGGGCAAAAGCGTTTCTGGCGGGGAACGGTATGGAAACCACGTTGAAATCAGCCCATGAATTTAAAGGCGAGGGCGATTCCGCGCAGAGTAACAGCTTGAGCGGCAATATCGCCGTGACAGTTGTGGAGCAGTTGCCGAATGGAAATTTAAAAGTGCGCGGCGAAAAAATAGTCAATTTAAACCAGGGCGATGAATATATCAGGGTATCCGGCATCGTCAGGCCTGTCGACATTGATGTGTCCAACACCATTTCATCGGATAACCTGGCGGACGCCACGATTACCTATACAGGCAGCGGCGCGATGGCGGATGCCAGCAAGATGGGCTGGTTGTCGCGGATACTGACCAGCCCGTGGTTTCCATTCTGACGGGAGATGGTCATGAACACGATAAAACGCTTTTTTATAATGCTGCTGCTGATAGGCTGTAGTTCGACAATATATGCTGAACGCATCAAGGATATCGCTTCCGTTCAGGGCATGCGCACTAACCAGTTGGTCGGTTACGGCTTGGTGGTGGGCTTGATTTCCTCTGGCGATAAAACAAAATTTACCGGACAAAGCCTGCGTAGCATGCTGGCGCGTTTAGGCGTCAGGTTGCCGTCGGATGTTGACCCCAAGCAAAAAAATATTGCCGCCGTTTCGATAGCCGCTGAATTGCCGCCGTTTGCGAAACCGGGTCAAAAAATTGACGTTACGGTTTCTGCCATAGGCGATGCAAAAAGTTTACGCGGCGGTATGTTATTAATGAGCCCGTTGAAGGGCGCCGACGGACAGGTCTATGCGATAGCCCAGGGCAGTCTCGTGGTTAGCGGCGTCAGCGCCTCAGGCCAGAGCGGCTCCAGTGTGACCGTCAATAACCCGAATGTAGGCAGGATTAACGGCGGCGCAACCGTTGAACGTAGCGTCAATACCTCATTTGCGAACACCAAGGAATTGGTTTTTGATCTATTCGCGCCGGATTTTACGACGGCAAACCGCATGGTTGAGTCGATTAACAGGGAATTGGGTTTCGGCACCGCGAAGGCGATCGACGCCACGTCGGTCAGCGTCAGGGCGCCGTTGAACCCGGCCCAGAAAGTCACGTTTGCCGCTATGGTTGAAAATGTGATCGTCGCGCCCGACGATGCGCCGGCCCGCGTCATTATCAACTCCCGGACCGGGACGGTGGTTATCAACGGCAAAGTGACGGTGCAGCCGGCCGCAGTGTCGCACGGCAATTTATCCGTGACGATCAGCGAACGCCCGCAGGTCAGCCAGCCTGGCGCATTATCGCGCGGCCAAACGACGGTTACGCCGCAATCCCAGGTTGCCGTTGAAGAAGAAAAAAACCAGATGTTCCTGTTCAATCCTGGCGTTTCGCTGAATGAAATTGTCCAATCGGTTAACAATGTCGGGGCCGGTCCCAGTGATTTGATGGCTATTCTCGAAGCCCTCAAAGCGGCGGGCGCGATACATGCCGAGTTGATCATTATTTAAAGGTTTAGGGGCAGTCCCTGGTGAGGCGCTTATGTTGACTACACACAATGCCGATGTTTATACCGATTTTAACGGCTTGGCGAAGTTAAAAAACCAGGCCAGGAAAGAGTCGCCGGAAGCATTGAAGGAAGCGGCCAAACAGTTTGAAGCCATTTTCCTGAATAATATATTGAAAGGCATGCGCCAGGCGAAACTGGCCGACGGTGCGCTGGATAATGACCAAAGCAAGTTTTACCAGGACATGTATGACCAGCAATTGTCCGTGCATTTATCCGGGACCCCCGGTGTCGGTCTTGCCGATTTAATTGTCAAACAACTGAGCCCGGATCGCCCCGATGTTGAAAAAAAGGCGGTGCAGGATTACCTGGGCGAAGCGGGCGGTGCGTTAACGCCGCTAAACGATGGACGGGCCAGGATCAGGGCTTACTCCTATCGTGACAGGCCGCTTAATGAAATGACTGAAATACCGTTTCAGCCCGAGCCTGTTCAGTCCGGTCGACGTCTGCCGATACCCTCAGCAGAAGCGTTTATCAGGAAGTTGCATCCCTATGCACAGCAGGCTGCCAGGGCCTTGGGCGTGGCGCCTGGGGCGCTGTTGGCCCAGGCCGCGCTGGAAACGGGTTGGGGCCGTTCGGTCATTAACAACAGTGACGGCAGCAACAGTTTCAACTTGTTCAATATCAAAGCCGACAGGTCCTGGCAGGGCAGGCAGGCGAAAGTTTCGACCCTGGAGTTTGAGCAAGGTGTCGCTAAAAAAGTGAATGCGGGGTTCAGGTCTTACCATTCCTACCAGGAAAGCTTCCAGGATTATGTGGACTTCATAAAAAACAACCCGCGTTATGCCGAAGCCTTGAAAAAAGCCGGCAATGCCGAGCAGTATATGCGTGAATTGCAACAGGCAGGCTACGCAACGGACCCGAAATATGCCGACAAGGTAATGAGTATTTATCAGGGCAGCGCGATCAGTGAATTCAAGCCGGACACGGTTGTGGCAATGAATTGATGGGCAAAGCCCCCCGGTTAATTTAAGGAGGTAAATAGTATGGCAGGAATTTTAGGCACCTCTTTGTCAGGGCTGATGGCTGCGCAGCAATCGCTGGATACGATTAGCCATAATATTGCCAATGTCAATACCGAGGGTTACAGCCGCCAGCGCGTTGAACTGGGCACGCGAGCCGCGCAATATACCAGTAACGGCTATATCGGCCAAGGTGTCGATATCACAGCAGTTTCGCGCAGCTATGACCAATTCATCAACAACCAGTTGACATCGAGTACGTCTGCGTTTGCAGAAGCCGATACCTTGTCGACGCTGGCCTCCCAGGTGGACAGTATCGTTTCCGGCGAAGCGACCAGTGTGTCCCCGGCGTTAAAATCATTTTTTAATGCCGTCAATGAAGTCGCCGATGACCCCAGCTCGTTGCCGGTCCGGCAGGTCATGATTGCCGAGGCCGAATCGCTGACGCAGCAATTTAATACCCTGGCGAGCCAGTTTGAAGATTTGCGTAATCAAACCAACAACCAAATGGGCGCGACGCTTAATGACATCAATTCATATGCGCGCAGCATTGCCGATTTGAACGCTAAAATCGTGCTCGGCTCAAGCAGGGCTTCCGGCGGCCAGTTACCGAATGATTTGCTGGACCAGCGCGACGCACTGGTGGCTAAGATAGCGGAAAAAGTAAGCGTTTCGACCTTGCAGCAAAAAGACGGCAGTCTCAGCGTGTTTATCGGCAGCGGACAGTCCCTGGTGCTGGGTGGCCGCTCCGCCACGCTGTCCCTGGCGGGTTCCAGCGCCGATTTTACCCATAAAAATATTCTCATGGACGGACAGGACATCAGCCAGCAAATTACCGGCGGCGATTTGTCCGGCGCGCTTAAGTTTCGCGACGAAATACTCGACCCGGCCCAGCAGCAAATGGGCTTGCTGGCGGCGGGCTTCGCCGTGCAATTTAATGCACTGCATGAGGCGGGATTTGATTTAAACGCGGGGACCGGGAAAGCGTTTTTTGATGCCGGTGCGCCGGCGGTTATTTCTAGCGCGGGTAATACCGGCAATGTCAGCGCTGCTTACGATGCCGCGACGATAGGCCAACTGGCCGCCAGCGATTATCAATTGAGTTATGACGGCAGCAATTTTTCATTAAAACGCTTAAGTGATAACAGCGTAAGCGCTTTTCCAGGGCCGCCGCCGACGACGATAGCCGGTCCCGGATTCACGGTGGAAACCGGGGCAACGGTTGCCGGGGGCGACAGTTTTTTGATCAGGCCGACGTTTAAGGCCGCGCAAAATATAACGCCGTCGATTACCGACCCCGGTGGAATTGCTGCATCCGGCAGCGCCGATACCTTGCCGGGCGATAATACGACGGCTTCGGCCCTGGCCGGCCTTGAGAATAAGGCGGTTTTGCTTGGCGGCAATGCGACCTTTAATGAAGTCAATGGCCAGCTGGTATCGAAAGTGGGCACTTTAACGAGCGCCGCCAATATCAGCAGCACGGCACAGCAGTCCCTGCTGAACCAGGCCAAACAGTCCAGGGAAAGCCTGTCTGGCGTTAATCTCGATGAAGAAGCGGCAAACCTGATTAAATTCCAGCAGTCCTATCAGGCGGCGGCCCAGGCGATTTCTGTGGCCAGTTCAATATTTGATACCTTAATCGGCGCAATCAGGTAGGTGTGACATGCGTATATCAACATCGTGGTCTCAACAATTGGGTTTAAATGCAATGCTGGAACAACAGTCAAAGTTGAGCCGGACGCAGATGCAGTTATCCGCCAATAAAAAGATTTTAACTGCCGCCGACGATCCGGCGGCGGCGGCCCGCATCATTGATCTCAATCAAAGCATAGACCAGACCAAGCAGTACCAGGGCAATATCAACGCCGCCCAGCAGCGCTTGGAGCTGGAAGGCGGCGTATTGCAGAATGCCGTCGATGTGATGGGCAGGATCAGGGAGTTAAGCGTACAGGGGCTGAATTCAAGCAATTCGCAAAATGACCGCATTACCATTGCTAAAGAACTGGAGGATCTTAACGGCGAGTTGCTGAGTCTTGCCAACACCCAGAATTCGAACGGCGAATACCTGTTTTCAGGATTTAAAAGCACTACGCCGGCATTCAGTAAAGATATAACTAATCCCAGCGCTTATGTCTATTCCGGTGACAGCCATTCGCGCATTATCCAGATCGGTATTAACCGGCAGGTTACCGATGGCGATCCCGGTGTTAATGTATTCGGCGCGCCCACAGGTTCTCCGCCGGCAACCGTGCCGGAGCCGGGGAGCATTAGCAATGTCTTCGAAGCGATCGATAAATTTGCCGCTGACCTGAGGGCAAACGAACCGAATACCGTCTCGCTCGACGATTTTGACGCGTCGTTGGAAAACATCCTTACTGCGCAATCATCCGTCGGCGTAAGGCTGAAAGCATTGGAAAGCCAGCAGGGACTCAATGAGGACTTTATGCTGAATATGAAAACGGTGTTATCGACGACGGAAGACCTGGATTATGCCGAAGCGATTACCCGGTTTAATTTGCAGGATGTGACATTGCAGGCCGCGCAACAGGCTTTTGCGCAGGTGAAGGGATTATCTCTGTTTAATTATCTTTAACGGGAAGGTGTTGATCGATGCGGCGGGATGGTAAGCACGCGCCGCTGGAAATTATTTTGCAGGTAATGCAGAATACCGCAAAGACCGACATCACAATCAAACAGGAAAGCTAACGGATATGTCTGAACAAGCGCAAGAAGGTGGCGGCGGAAAGTTGGCCACTAAAAAACTGATCATCCTTATTGCTGCGGGTGTGCTGTTATTAGCGGTCGGCGGCGCCGGAACCTTTTTTTTAATGAAGGGGAAAATGGCCGAATCCGGGGAACAAAGCCACGAGGAAGCTAAGAAACATGAAAATGCCTCGCTGTATTTTGATATGGCTAAGCCGCTGGTCGTCGATTTTCCGGCAGGCTCGTCGATGGAACTGGTGCAGCTTGCCGTCACTTTCCTGGTCGAAGGCCAGGAAACGGTGGATGTGCTGAAAAAAAACGAACCCATATTGCGTAATAATTTATTAATGATTATCAGCGCGCAGAATCCGGACAAATTGAATACCACGGAAGGAAAAGAGCAGTTACGTAGCGCGATGCTGGCTGATGTCGCCGCCACGTTGAAAAAATTAAAAGCCCACGGCGAAGTCACGGAAGTCCTTTTTACGTCATTTATTATGCAATAAGCGATGAGTGACTTACTTTCACAGGAAGAAATTGACGCACTGCTGTATGGTGTAGACGAAGGCAGTCTTACGACCGAAACCGATGATACCGAAGACAAGAGCATCGTCAGGGAGTATAACTTCGGCAGCCAGGAAAGAATTATTCGTGGCCGCATGCCGACGATGGAAATGGTTAACGAGCGCTTTACCCGCTTGTTCCGTATTTCCCTGTTCCTGTTCCTGCGGCGTTCGTCGGAAGTTTTTATCACAGGCATACAGGTTAAGAAATTTTCCGAGTATGTACTCGGCCTGCACGTACCGACCAACCTGAATGTTGTGCGCGTTACGCCGTTACGCGGACGGGCGTTGATCGTCATGGAATCGCCGCTGGTCTTTACGCTGGTGGACAATTTTTTCGGCGGCGGCGGACAGTTTCATCCGAAAGCCGACGGGCGCGAGTATACGCCGACCGAAATGCGCGTTATCCGCTTGGTTATCGATATGATTTTTAAGGACCTGAAAGAAGCCTGGAAGCCGGTTATGGAACTTGATTTTGAATATGTCGGTTCGGAAATCAACCCGCAATTTGCGAATATCGTCAGTCCGGCGGAAATTGTCGTGATCTCTTCGGTCCATGTCGAACTGGAGGGCGGCGGCGGCGATATTAACATTACCATGCCGTATTCGATGCTCGAACCGATACGGGAATTACTGGTGGCGATCAGTAGCGATGCGGGCGACGCCGATGGCGGCTGGCAGATAGCGTTGCGTAATGAAATTTTAAGAGCGGAAATGACGGTCAACAGTATCTTATTGGAAAAGAACATGACCTTGAGAGATGTCATGCATTTTAAAAAAGGCGATGTCATACCGGTTGAAATGCCGAAAACAGTAGCGTTGAATGTGGCGGGCGTCCCGATTTTTGAAGGTAAGGTCGGCATATCCGATGGCAATTATGCCGTACAAATTACCAACCGATTAAAGCATTGATTCGTCCAAGCGTAACTTCTCATTACTCGCAGGTAATCATGCAAGACCTACGAGGTTTTTAAAACCGCGTAGGTCTAAATCCGGCAGCTAATGAGAAGTTACGTCCAAGCCTGTTATACAACCTGAGTGCGAGAGAGACATGAGTGAAAACCCCAATGAATTTGTCGGTGAAGAAGCGATTGATGATATAGAGGCGGCTACCTTCGAAGAATTTGATCATCAGTATGATGATGAAAAACGGGCGGAAACGCCGCTGGAAGAAATTAATATGGATGTGATCCTGGATGTCCCTGTTACGATTGCGATGGAAATAGGCCGGGCGCAGATCAATATCCGGAACCTGTTGCAGCTGAACCAGGGCTCGGTTGTCGAGCTGGACCGCTTCGCCGGCGAGCCCCTGGATGTCCTGGTAAACGGTACGCTGATTGCGCACGGCGAAGTGGTGGTCGTTAATGATAAATTCGGCATCCGCCTGACTGAAGTGATCAGTCCGTCGGAACGCGTGAAAAGACTTGCCTGATGCTGCCGAAGCTACTTTTACCCGGCTTATTGTTGTGCATTACGCCCGTATGTCTTGCGGTGTCGGGAGCGGATGCGCCTAAAGCCGCCGTCAGGGCCGTTGCCGCCGGTGATATTGCGGCCTGGGGCATAGGCTTGCTGGCGGTGTTAAGCCTGTTCCTGCTTTGCATCTGGGGCGTCAGCAGGCTAAACGGGTTTACTGTACGCGCCGGGAAAATGCGCGTGGTCGGCGGCCTGTCGCTAGGCATGCGGGAAAAAGTGATGCTGCTGCAAGTCGGTAAAAAGCAGCTCATCCTGGGTGTAACGCCGGGGCGTATTGAAACCTTGCTGGTCCTGGAGGGCGATGACTGCCTGCTTCGCGAAGACTCAGGGACTGTTACGAACGGAAGCGGATTTGCACAAAAACTGATGCAGGCGATGAAGGCCCGCCCTGATACATAGTTTGCCCAGGGCATGCCGCCTGAGCCGTTGCGAAAATTAGGGTGCTTTGAAAATTGCCTGACCGAATGATGAGAGACTTGCGGTAACTCGCAAAAAATAACCCGTCACACCATCGTTCCCACGCTCCGGTGATTGTGAAAGTATTCAGTATTTGGAGTACAAACCTAGGTTTGTACTCCGTACATATCATAAAAATCAATAGCTTGAAAATTTTCAAATACAGGTTTTTGTAGGCTTTTAAAATACTTTCACAGCCTCCTGAGCGTGGGAACTATACGCTATACGCGATGTGGGGGAGTAATTTGCGAGTTACCTTAAATCCTTTGTACAGCGACAAAAGAGAAGCTCATGCAAAAAATTATGCCGCCATTGTTAGTTTTAGCCGCGCTAAGCACAATAAGCCTGGGTGCGTGGAGCGAGGGGATGATATATAAATGTAAAAATCCCGGAGGGGAAACGATTTATAAAAAATCGCCGTGTCTTGACGAAGGGCAAACCGTTTCCAGTTGGGAAGAGCCTGGTCGCGAACAAAAAAAAACGAGTATCAGGCAAGGAAAAAGCGGGCATTATTTCTTAGAAGGCGCGGTTAATGGCGCGGCGCTTACGTTTTTAATTGACACAGGCGCAAGCGGTGTCGCCCTGCCTGATACATTTGCCGTAGCGGCAAAAATTGCTTGTAAAGCAGGCAAAGTCACCATGCAGACCGCTAATGGCTCTGCTAAAGGCTGTTCGGCGACTGTGCCGACGCTTAAATTCGGGCCTTTCCAGCTAAAAAATGTCGGCGTGATGGTCTTGCCGAATTTAAATCAACCTCTACTGGGCATGAGCGTATTGGAGCAATTTAATATAGAACAAGATCATGGCGAAATGCGTATTTCCGAGCGTTGATACGCAGCACTTGGTCCACAGTTTAAGCTAGCTTGAGTTAAGGCGATTTCCGGCGAAGAATATACCCAACTCGCTGGTCTTTTTGTCCATTTGTCGCTTACGGCGTCCTGCCTCTCGCGATCCTTGTCCATCCATGGACATCGTCTGCGTTGTAAAAAT
>Ga0172373_10001122_pt1 | contig 43504 bp, 43 predicted proteins | sample Lak10m_2_FD_114546 | JGI IMG/M metagenome (GOLD analysis project Ga0172373, IMG submission 114546) | Freshwater microbial communities from Kabuno Bay, South-Kivu, Congo - kab_092012_10m | ecosystem: Environmental > Aquatic > Freshwater > Lake | place: Democratic Republic of the Congo... | reverse complement strand
TTGTTATTCTATATGATATATTAACGCAATCCTTTGCCAGTTTATCCAGCACGTCTCGCGAGCCTTACAAACGACTGTAACACCTTGATTGTTAAGGATAAAGATGTCCCGGGAATTGCTGTGTCGATGAGGAAGAGGACGCTAGAAGTCATTACTCTTCCCCTGTGGATTAATCGTCAGTCATTCATCCGAGTAAGCTTCGCCATGAAAATGTCTTTCGCTTCGTTTTGCCGGGTGGGTTTCGCGGCATTGGGATTTTATTCGAATCATACCCATGCTCAGCCCTTCATGATCGAATCGCCGGCCTTTGCCGATCAGGGTACCCTGCCCATCAAATATACCTGCGTGGGCAGCTCGGTTTCACCGCCTTTGCAATGGAGTAATACGCCACGCGGGACAAAATCCTTTGTCTTGATCCTGACGGACCTGGATGCGCCCTATGGGATGAACAGGACCAATACCCGCAAGTTTTATCACTGGGGGATATTCAACATACCGGCCAAGCTTCAATCCTTACCGGAAAATGCCGACGATCACCTGCCGGAAGCCATTTCGGAAGCCATGAATGACGCCGTGAACAAGAACTACAACCCACCCTGTCCGCCTGAAGGGACCCACCGCTATGTCTTCAGTCTCTACGCGCTGGACAAGACCTATAAGGACGAAGCGATTGAGAGCGCGGAACGGTTGCAGCAATGGCTGGAGGATGCGCACTCCCCTGAATACAGGCATGTGCTGGGAAAAGCCAAAATTACGACGATTACCAGTTTCTGATCCGGTCCGATCATGAGAGGGTTGAAAACGGCGTCACTCGCAGGTTCCGTCATAACCCTCGGGTGATCTTGCAACCGCACCATCCCCGCCCGATTGCGCAGACGCATCCGGAGCATCGCCGTGTTTGGCGATACAGGCTGTAGAATCCTGGGTTCTGCGATCCAGAATTGCCAGTTCGGTGGCAGACTGGCCCTTGGGGTATGTCTCTCAACGTATTGCGGATCGTCAACCCGATGTCGTGATTTTTGTCGGGAATTTCTAGTATCGTGAAGCGCCGTACCCGGCCCATGATCAGGCAGGTTGCTGAGTCACTACAACCTCATCCTTTCGAGCCATCTTCATCTTGCCCAAGCCGTTCAAATCCCCGGTCAACCCGGGCAAATGATCATCGGCAATGGCGGAACCCAGCTCGATCCACCCACCGGCTATGAAACCCCAGGCTTTGGCCCGTAGCCAACGCCCTGGGAGATCCTCTGGCGCCGGGTCTTGCTCCTTACCCCGCGCCGATGATGGATTTTACCGACGTGCGGTTTGGCTATGCCATGGTGCGACCCGGTCGTAACCTGGGTGAATGGAGCTGGCGACACTACTCACCCGATGATGTTTTGTTCGCCCATTGCAATCAGTCGGGGAAATCCCTGGCGTGTGCGGCCCCATAAGCCACCGCCTCGTCGGCTTCAATTCGGCCATGGCGACCGACGGGGCGCGAGAATCCCGGCTCCCGGTTGGCGCCAATACAAGGATGGCGGCGAGATGGGCTGGCAGGCGCGGCTTCGGACTCACCCGTGCTCGGGGAAACCCGAGGCGTGGAATCAAACGGGTTCGCGCGCCTCGCCGGAGCTTCTCGCGCAAATCGAGAGTATAAAAATGGACATCCAGACGACCACTTCGCCGGCAAAGAGGTAAATCGAGTGTCGGGCGTTGTGGGTGGACAGCAACGCCGCCAAATCATAGAGATCGATGGCCGCGATCCCCCCGCTCACCAAGGGTATGAGCCAGCGGTAGGTGCAGCCCCTGGCGAACGCTATGAGTGTTGGCAGCCAGACCAAGGTTTGTACGAGTACTTCGGGGGTTCTCATGAATTGCTTCCAGTTCGTGGGATCACATTCCAGGTTCACAGCATGCGATGATTTGCTCTCAATAGCCAGAACTCATCGCCGGGCCGCACCGGCATGACAGGCAACATTCAGTATCCCGTTATCCAGGACAATGGCTCACCAATCGCGGTCAGGAGAAGAGAATGGAAACGTACTACGACGTGGCTGACATCGCCAATTTGATCAAGATGGCGGTGGCGCCGGTCTTTCTGCTCACGGGAATAGGCAGTTTTATCAATGTTCTGAGTTCCCGGGTGGCGCGTATCGTAGACCGTGCCCGCAAGCTTGAAGATCTCATCGCTTCCGAATGCGATATCGATGAATCTCTTGCGGAACTGAAGCTCCAGGTACAACGGCTTCGTCTGGTCGGATGGTCCATCGGGCTTTGCGTCACCAGTGCCCTGCTGATTTGCGCTCTGGTTGCACTCCTGTTCCTGGGTGGTCTGTTGCACTTCGATCCTTCAGAGGCGCTGGGATTTCTGTTTGCTCTGGCGATGGTGATCCTGATTGTGGCTCTGATCCTGTTTTTAGCGGAGATACAGATGGCGGTCCGCCACACTCAGGTTGGGGGCATGATCAAGAATCCCGCGTTAACAAGCCGTCCCCGAGATGACGAGTAGGTCATGACATCGCGGGCATGGTTCCCGTCAGGCTGTTGAGGACCGGGTGGACTGAACCTCCACACTGTCCCGACCCTTCCCCCGGTGAGACTTGAATTGCAGCGCCGCATTCTGGACCTTTGGGACGTTGTGCGCGTTCCGACGATCTGGACACCGGTTGATTTAGGCTTGCAAACGGGCAAATTGCCGATATCGCAACTCGCCGTGCCATCGAGGGTCCGGAGTTTATCGAAAAAAAGCCGGCGGCAGAGGCCGACCCGATCCGGAGGCGTGGGATTGTCCGTTGTCGCCAACGTCTCGGGCAAGTGTTTGAACAGCGCTCCGGCCCGATCCAACACAGTGGGTGCATCGGTCTGTCTCAGGAGTGTAACGACCAAAGGAGGCACACAGAAGCCCGTGCGGAAGTGCCGATCTGATCAGGCGATAACGGAGGATTGGCAAGGTGAACCGCCCCCAGTCAATGATCCGAGCCTAGGCGGACGTCCACGCACGACGTCCTGACGACCATCCCGAGACACAAGCAAGGCTTGGAGCCGACAACCGCTCTGAACGCCCGTGATGAACGGCCCCTCCCACATCAATCGCACGACTTCACCGGGATAGAGGTTGCCGTCGGCCAAAGGTGGGTATCCCTGAACCAAGGGAATACTGGATCAGTATTCCCTTTCCCTGAGTGGCCCTAGTGATATTAGAATGGATTAGGCAGAGTAATTGAGGTTATACTTGTCACCTCCTATTGACCATTACTCACTAAATGCATGGACTTATCTCAATTATCACTGACCGAATTACACGACCTGGTAACCAAGGCACAGAAGGAATTGGCTGAACGGCAAAAGACTGAGCGCCGTCAGGTAATGGCGGAGATCAGGGAATTGGCCGAATCGGTGGGTTTGCTGGTGAACTTTCAGGAGGAGGAGAAAGCCAGCGGTTCCTTGAAGGGCCGAAAAGTCGCGCCCAAATACCGCAACCCCCATAACCCCGAGGAAACCTGGACCGGACGTGGTATGAAACCACGCTGGCTGGCTCAACTGCTCGAACAGGGGCGGGATATCCAGGAGTTCGCGATTTAGGGCGAGTGGCCTCAAGGCCCAGTTAAAGCCTCCTCATTGAGGCTTCCCCCAACACCCTGACCGAGCGGAACGTTTACCGCCTTGGTCAGGGTCGTTTCAAAATTCCGCTATCGATAGAAACGGCTGCCCTAAGCTTTCTTCTACCCGCCCAGGACATATAAAACCCAGGTGCATGACCGGCTTGCTGGATTGCACATCCAATCTCACTACAACAGTTTTCGGTAACACCCACGTCATCGGAGCGCCCTTGTTCGTTCATCACCAGGACACGGTTATCTCATTGGCGATGGCCACAAAACACGAAGCTTCAGAGTCTCCTAGGGGCGGGTTGAATGACATATTATACCCAGCGGGTAAACCGAATACTTTCACACCCTCCGGAGCGTGGGAACGATTTGACTGCGCTTGCCGAACGATGCCAACTGGTGTAAACGGATAAGTGAGCAGGTAAAGGTTCATTTGAAATCCCCTCTCCCCTGAGGCGGAGTTGATGTATCTTTACCTGCTCATTTATCCATACACGATTTGTATTCCACCTCCTTTTTCCCCTGCGGAGGCGCATCATGATCTTTATCATGCGACCGACCCTTATCACTTGCCTTGCCTTGTGGGCCGTTCACGCGGCGGCTGAAAATACCGTCACCATTGGCGGCAGCGGCGGCAGCAAGGTCAACATCGACGCCAGCGGCGCGACGAATGGCGTGATCGACCTGTATCAGGTTTCGTCCAGCGTGCCGGGCGAGCAGAACCAGGCCGGCACGGACCTCAACCCCATCGTGCAGAGCGGCAGCGGCCATGTCGCCCGCATCGGCCAGGGCGCGACCTGGAGCGGCAGCGCTTGGGTTCCCGGTACGGCGGTGGCCAACAACACCGCCAGCATCCGCCAGACCGGCGCCGGCGGCGACACCGCGCTGATCGTGCAGACCAGCAGCGGGAATACGGCCAGCATCACGCAGTACGGCGCGGCGGCCACGGCAACGATCACCCAGGGCAGCGCCGGCAACACGGCGAGCATCGTACAGCAGGGCGCGGCAGCCACGGCGTCCATCAGCCAGGGCGGGACCGGCGGACATACGGCGTCGATAGAAACCCTGAGCAACTACGTCGGCGCCGGGGTCATCGTCAACCAGACCGGCGCCGGCAACCAGGCTTATGTCACGGGCATGAGCGGCGGCGGCGCTAATATCGACCAGTCCGGTACGGGCGGGTATGTCAGTCTGCAGAGCCAGACCAGCGGCCAGCTCAACATTTCCCAGCAGGGCACGAACAACGGCATCACGGTTCAGAATTACGGCGCGGGCGCGTCGGCCGGCCAGCCGCTGTCCATCACCCAGACCGGGTCCGGCGGGGCCGGGACCACCTTCAACCCCAGTCCCGCGCCGGGCGGGCCCACCTACACCGTGCCGCTACCGTAGATGCCGCGAGGGAGTTTGCCATGTCGCGAGGATGGAAAACGCTGATGTTGATGACAGTCATGAGCCTGGCCGCGCGGGCGGAAGACGCGGGGACGCGGTTGACCCTGGACGGAGTGGCCTGCCGCTATCCCGCCCGCGCCACCCGCCTGGCCGCCGATCCCGGCGCGTCCGGAGGGGGCGCGTGGGCAGTGGCCTTCGTCTGCGAGAACCTGACGTCGCGCGCGCTCCCGACTTTTGACCCGCCACGGCTGAGCCTGGTCGATGCCGCCGGGCGTGAATTCCCGGCTGACGCCACCGTCACGGGGCAGGACCGGCCCGGGGCTGCGGCCCTGCCGCCTGGCGGGCGCTTCAGCGGGACGGCGGTGTTCCGACCGCCGCCGGACGCGCCGGCCGGTCCCTGGCGGTTGCAGGTGCGGTCACCCGGCCGGTCGATCCTCCTGTCCCTGAGCCCGCCGCCCTGAGGCGGTTCTGGTGGATGGTATCGATCCCCCGGACATCGCTGCTCAGGCTTCCCCGATCACATCTTCGTAGAGTTCGGCCAGCGTCATCTCCAGGGTGAGCCCGCCGCAGTCCAAGGTCAGGGCGCCGTCTTCGTGGACCGTCTGGCGCCAACCGCCCTCCGCGTGCCGCGTGTAGACCTGCACCCAGCGGCGGTCCTGTGCCACCAGCAGGTAATAGCGCAGGCTTGGCAGGGTCCGGTAGGCGATCAGCTTCTCGCGCCGGTCGATCGATTCGGTGGACGGGGACAGCAACTCCGCGATGAGGCAGGGATCGGCCTTATACAGCGCTTTCCGGTCCCCGGGCTCGCAACTCAGCATCACGTCCGGGTAGTAGAAAGCGTCGCAGGCCATCACCCGTACCTTCATATCGTTGATGAACACCGCGCAGGGCGTGCCGCGCGTGCCCGCCCGCAGGTGGAAGAACAGATTGCCGGCAATGCGGTTATGCGCCTCGTCGGCGCCGGCCATCGCAAAGGTCTGGCCAGCCACATATTCATGGCGGATCGGGCTGTCCTGTTCGCCGCGCAGATAGTCATCGACGTCGAGCGGCAGGCGGTGGGCGGGGGTGCTCATGGGCGGACTCCAGGTTAAGGGGCTGACAAGTTCTTGGTGGGCGGCCGAGACGGGACGCGATACGTCGCTTCCGGTGGCGCTCTCATAAGCAACCCGTGCCGGGCAACGTCGAAGCATGAGCGGCTGTCCGGCGCTCACCCATGGGGAGCGATTCAACATCCCGCTAACCCCCTTCGACTTCGCTCGGGACAGGCTTCGACAGGTCGGGGCGAACAGGATGTTGAATCGCTCAAAGGCCGCTTTCAGGTTGAAGCTACCAACGCCGGCTGGGACTGGATGGCCGGTCAGTCGAACCTTCGCCACTCGCCCGTTTTGCCGCCGGACTTCTCCAGCAGCCGGATGCCGGTCAGGGTCATGCCGCGATCCACTGCCTTGCACATGTCATAAATGGTCAGCAGCGCGACCTGCACGGCGGTCAGGGCCTCCATTTCGACGCCGGTTTGCCCGGCGGTCTTGACGGTGGCGGTACAGCGCACCTGGTGGTGACCGGGTTCAGGCTCCAGTTGCAGGCTGACATGAGTTAACGCGAGGGGATGGCAGAGCGGGATGAGGTCGGCGGTTTTTTTGCTGGCCATGATGCCGGCGATGCGGGCGATGCCCAGTACGTCCCCCTTCTCGTGAGTGCCTGCGATGATCATGGACAGGGTTTCCGGCTCCATGGTGATGCAGCCCTCGGCGACGGCGAGGCGCTGGGTCACGGCCTTGGCGCCAACATCCACCATGTGGGCGGCGCCGTTCTCGTCGAAATGGGTCAGTGTGCTCATGATGCGGTTCCCGCTTTGCGATGGGCGGCCATCGGGGATCAGCCCACGCCTTCGACCAGTTGACCGACCAGGCCAGGGCCGCGGTAAATGAGGCCACTGTAAATCTGCACCAGTTCCGCGCCCGCGTCCAGCTTGCGCCAGGCATCCTCGACGCTCTGCACGCCACCGCAGGCAATGATGGGCAGCTTGCCATCGAGCGCTCTGGCAAACTGGCTGACCACCGCCGTCGACTTTTCAAACAGCGGCTTGCCGCTCAGGCCGCCGCCTTCCCCGCCATGCTTGAGGTTCTCGACCCCAACCCGCGAAGAGGTTGTGTTGGTGGCGATCACGGCATCGACCCGGTGTCGAACCAGGCTGTCGGCGATGGCCTCGATTTCGGCGGGTTCCAGGTCGGGGGCGATCTTGACCGCCAGCGGTACGGTGCGGTGATGCTCGATCGCCAGGCGGTCGCGCTCGGCCATCAGGCCCAGCAGCAATTGGTCCAGATGATCGCTGTCCTGCAAAACCCGCAGCCCCGGGGTGTTGGGCGACGAAATGTTGACGGTGATATAGCCGGCCGAGGTATAGACCTTGTTCAGTCCGATCAGGTAATCCTCCAAGGCTTTCTCAACCGGTGTGTCCTTGTTCTTGCCGATATTGATTCCCAGGATGCCGTCGAACTTGGCCTTTTCGACCTGAGCCACCAAGTGGTCCACACCCGCGTTGTTGAAGCCCATGCGGTTGATGATGGCCTCCGCCTTGGGCAGACGGAACAGACGCGGTTTTGGGTTGCCGGGTTGCGGTCGGGGAGTGACCGTACCGATTTCCAGGAACCCGAAACCCAGCGCCGCGAAGCCGTCGATGCAATCGCCGTCCTTGTCGAGTCCAGCCGCCAGGCCGATCGGGTTGGGGAAGTTCAGACCCATCACGGTCCGAGGCCGACCGGCCGGGCTATGTCGCAGCGGATTCAGCGAGCCGAGTCGGGACATGGCTCTCAACCCGGCCAGGGTCAGGCCGTGGGCGATTTCCGGGTTGAGCAGGAACAGGGTGGGGCGAAGTATGGGGTAGAGCATGGTCGTTCAGTTTTCTGTAGTTACCGGTTGTGCTCGCTATAAATGCTAAGCAAGCGCCAAATTTTTTCATTATTTGGGCCTAATTTTGCTGTCTGCAATAAAAGATGTATATCAGTTTTAACTACACCGCTTCGCCGTGGCTGGAAAAGAACCCGGCCACCCTGTTTTGTGCTCGGCGCAGGCTTCAACGCTCATCTCGTCCGGCAGCCCCATTTTAGGTCGCAAATCTTGACCCATACCAGGCGTACCAAGGTACGCCTTCATGCAAGCGCACGAGAAGGCGTGTTCGGTGTCAGCGATGTACCGAGAGCTGGACGTGACCCGCAGTGGCTACAATGCGTGGAAACAGCGGGGCGAGCGGCCATGAGACGCGGCTTTTCGCCGGCTTTTCGATCGGCACAAGGCGCGCTACGGGGCGCCGCGCCTGCCGCTGGAGCTATGGGAGGAAGGCTGGACGGTCAGCCGCAAGTGGGTGGCCCAGCGGATGCGGGAGTTGGGATTGCGGGCCGGAGCGGCCCGAAAGTAAATGGCCCGATTGCGCCGCGAGGGAATGCCATCCTGGGGCGCAATCCGGCTTCGACGAACGCCCTTACGGCGTGAGTGCCCGGGCGATATTCGAGTAGGGGGAGTTACCGCCCGCGCCCGTGGCTGCGATTCGATACCGGTAGCCCTTTGCCCTCTCGACAGCCCAATCGGCATAGGTCCTGGCATCGGCGGGAAGAGTGGCCAGCGCGACAAATTCCGTGCAGGTTTTACCGCTACAGCGTTCAAGCACGTAACCTGTTGCATTCACCGCCATGCTGGACCATGTCAGGTCGACTACGGCGGCGGCGCCTTCCAGCGCGCCCTTCCCCTTCAGGCGAGACGGCGCGGAAGGCGGGTTGCTCAGCCGGGCGGTGGTTCCTCCCACCACGAAGAGGCTGTCATCATTGCGACCGAGCGCCATGGCCCTGGCATAGCCGCCCGGCAGGGTCTGCGTTCCGCCGTCGGTACCATCGCCGTGTACTTTGCAAACCACCATTTCGAATAGCGTCCCGGCCGCCAGATAGGCCGCATTCGACCGGTCGATGAGCATCTGAGCATGCAGCAGGGAGGTCAGCGGACCATCCGCGTTCAGGTTCGACCAGAGCAATTTCCCGGCCCGACTGACTTTCATGAATGCCGCGCCAGCAGTGCCGGATTTCGGGAAGCCGCTGATGACAGGTTGGTTATCACTACCAACCTCAACCCTGAAACCGGACATCGGATAGTTATAGCTCCAGGCAACATTCCCCAATGCATCGAGCTTGGTGAGTTCGGTTCCGCCACTGATCTGGCTATTGACCAGATAACTGTTGCCATGGGCATCGCCGCTGGCGTCGCCAGCGCTGAGGCTGCCCCCCATGGCATAGCTCCAGATTTTTTTCCCATCCAGCCCGATTTTGGCATAGCCATTGATCGTCCCGGTCACACCCCGGCCTGAAATCACGAGCGCTCGGTCCGGCGTAAGTTTGAAATTGACCGGTCTTCCGATTCCACCCTGGTCGAAGTATGACCACAGCGCCTTACCCAGGGGCGAGAATTTCTTAACCTGGGTGACAAGGCCATCGGGGCCGTTGCCCAATCCCAAGACATAGATGTTGTTGCCGGCATCGACCAGGCTCTTCTTCGTGGACGATCCATCGAACGCCGCTTCATAGACACGCCGCCAGCGGAGCTTGCCCTCGGGATTGAACTTCATGACGATGCTGGCGGCTTCGACCGGGTTGGAATAACCCGACATAAGCGTTCCGGTCACAATCGCGTTGCCATGATGATCGACGGAAACCCAACTGGCCCTTTCCCATTGGGTGGGGTTGGTCTGGTCATAACGGGCCTCCCACAATAAAGCGCCGTCAGGGCCGCGTTTGGTGAGGGTCATTTCAGCACCCAAGGCATAGGCGTAGTTGAGGGTGTACACGTTGTCAGCGTTATCCACCGCAACAGAAACCCCTTCTGTTGGCTGCACCCATTCGACAGCGGCCTGGGCGAGAGAAGACAACGGTGAAAAAATGACACATAGGAGGATGGGCGTTGCTCTGAGCATATTGAATCTGGCTCTGCTGGATTGATGGAGAGCCCTCACGCCGGGGGGCGGGGGCCGCAAATGGGAAACCTGATGTCGACGAGGGTGGTGAGTGAGTGAGTGGAACACCCTCGTCAGTAACCGGACTCAAAACATGATCAGGACGCGGGAATGATCGACTTGACAAGGATTCCTTGACTGCGATCAAACACCCGGCCCTTTGCGCTGGCCTGATCCACAAAAAAGGTAATGGCGCCGACGCACGCTCGGCCGGTATGGGTAAAACGAACCACACCTCGAGTATCGGTGATTCCCGACACTCGTTTGTCGAGCCAGTAACCGTCAAGGAATCGGCCTTTGAGTTGAACTCCAGGCTGGCGTTTGCCGGCCTCATCCGTGACGGTGAGGGTAACGCTCACCTGATTGGATGCGCGGCATTGGGTAACTCGCTTGGCGACCATTTGCAGAGTGGCGACCCGGAGACACGAAGCGGTGCACGGCTCGATGGGAGTGAGACGGACGAGTCGCAGGGAGTGTCCACCCAGCCCGACCGCCGCCAGAATATGCCCCTTCTTGTTGAGCGATTGGGCTGAGGTTATCGGCATGCCATCGTAAGCCGGGGAGAACTGGGCTGATAGCGATGCTGACAACCCGTCCGGACCGGCCGCAATGACCCCGGAACCGGCTATGGTTCCGGTAATGTCCGAGGCATCATTGATGGAACCCATTCCATAACGGGAGAGACGTCCCGAACCCGTTCCCGACAACTGTTGCCACTCTCCGGTTGCCGAGACATAGCGGTAAAAATAGGCGATATTTTGGGAGCCGCCTGTGATCAGAAAGCGTGCCTGATCACCCGCATCATTAATCTCCGCGAAGGCTTCCGGTCTGAACCCGAACCCCTTGGGCGGCGGGGCGTTTGGAGTAACCACCCCCGGAGTGTCCAGGCGATACCAACTACTCAAGAGCGCCACCGTGCCGTGGGGACTCAAGGCCAGCGGGATTTCATTGGGGAACCCTGAATCAGTCAAATTCCTCAGGCCACCGATCGGATCCCACACGAATGGCGCGGCGTTGGGCGGACCTATGGTGGAATCCGTACTGTAACCGACGACCCGATTGAGGTCGTCGATTCCCGCCACCCGTGCAATCGTGTTGCCCGGTAGCAAGCCAATATTGTGCAGCGTGTAACCACTCTCGCTCGGCTCCCATGCGACGGGTTGCGGAGCGAAACCAACGAGGCCGCTGGACGCCGTGCCTGCCAGCCAACCCGCTGCATTCATCCCGCTTACGGCAATAAAGGGCCGGTCAGCCGGGGCCGGCAGGGTCACCGGTTGTTGCTTGCCGGCAGGCCAGACGACAACCGTATTGTTGACCCAGCATGATGGATAGGGAAAGCAGGGGCCATGCGTTTGAATGACGCCAACGATATCGCCCGCGTCGTTCATCAAACTACCACCCCCGGTGGCTGAAATGATCTGAACTCCATAGGTCGCGGCGGATACGTCATTGATGGCGCCGACAACACACACGGCAGCGAACGTCACAAAGCGCAATCGAAGCGCAAGACCCTGGAAACGAGGGAGTTTTGGTTTTTTCATCAACATCTCTTGGTTTGAAGTTGAGCGGGACAGGTCAATTGAAGGGCCGGATGCATGACCATGGATAAGCCGCTCATGGCGGCATGGTGTTGTTCTCACACGAAGCAACAAACCGCCGGGTCGTGGACTCATTCACCTGCAAGCATGGATCGAAGTCTCGGAGCACTCGGCCGGCCGCCCTTGGCAAGACCCATCAAGGACAAGCGCCGGAGCCCCGAAGGCGGGTCAGCGCCTGACAGGCATCCACTCCATATTGACTGTCCAGCGCCGCCGTTTTCAGTACCGCCAGTGCTTCCGGACCTGTGAGTGACGGGCGAACCTCCCGCATCAGGGCCAGTATCCCGGTGATGTGGGGCGCGGCAAAGGAGCTGCCCGACATGAAGTCATAGCGCGCCTGAGGCAGGGTCGTGAGGATGGCGGTTCCGGGCGCCATCAACGACGAAAATGCCGGTTTGCTGGTCTGGTCCTGGGCGGACCCTACCGCAATGACGCCAGGTACCCGAGCTGGAAAGGCGTCCGACTTGCCGCTATCCGCGGCCACGATGAGAATGCCCCGTTCCAGAGCCACCCGAATGAGCCGCGTCAGCAGTGGATCGCCCGGTCCAGTGAGACTGAGATTGATAATGTCTACCTTGCGCCGAATGGCCTCATTCAAGGCCAGCGCCAGTGTAAAACTGTTGCATGACGAGGCGGCGGAACCTCGCCGCTCAGGCCAGCAGGCTCTAAGACCGTACAGTTCGACGCCCGGGGCGATACCGACGATGCCGATACCGTTATCGGGTTGCGCGGCAATGACGCCAGCCACCGCCGTGCCATGGATGTCGTCGACAGGCTCCCCCGGAGTCTGCGTCGCCAGATTCTCCGAGAAGGCTACCCGCCTGACCAGATCCGGATGCTGAGCATCGATACCGGAGTCGATGACCGCGATGCGGACACCCTTTCCGGTCGCCAGACGGTGCGCCAAATCGATGCGCATGGCCTGAACGTCCTTTTGCAGTCGGAAATACGGATCGTTATAAGAGGTTGGTCCGGCCTGTTGTCCCATGACGCGAAAAGTCCGCATGGTCTGCGCGGAAGCGACCTCGGGATCCCTGGCAAGGCTGGCCAGGGTTTCTTCCAATGGTTCATCCGGTGGAACCTCATACACCACGCAGGCCTCACCGATGGTAGTGACCGGCCAGGCCGCTACGAATCTGAGGTGATAGCGCTCGGCCAGATGATCCGCAATCCGGATACTCCAGCTTGTATTGCGATACTGCCCCCGTGATTGATAACGATCCTGTGGATTCCCGGGGAGACCGCGGCTGATTTCCCGATCCACGAAGGTAACCAACAGGCGCCGCTCAGGCCCGGATAGGGTGGGCTCGGTTACGGACGGCAATTCGAGCGTTTTGACGCAGGCAGCCAGGACGAGTGACTGGAAAACCAGCACCAGCCAACGCTGAGTCTGTTTCAGGTACTCCTTCATTGCGTCGTGACAACTTCCACCAACACCACACCTTCCTGTTGTCGGAGATAGGCCATCACGGCGGAAGGATCCGCCTGGGCGCCCGCACCGCGTGACAGGCGCACGGTGTAGATTCCACCCTCTCCCGGCGCGCCTATGACCTCCGCGCCCACCTCCCGCAACAGCCGGTCGATCGCCGGCGGAGCCAGTTTGGGATCGAAAACCAATCGCAGATCGCCCCGCGCCCCGGGCAATAAGCTGACCCGATCCGACAGGGTATGAAAACCGGGTTCGGTCAGTGCATTCCACTGGGTGAGAAGCGGCGCAATCAGGACAGCCATCAGGACGGTGGCGGCCATGGCCAGCGGAATGTGACGTTGGCTCCTCCTGAAAGCCCACCGGGGACGCGGTTTCGAGCGAGTCCGGTCCATCCCGGGTGATGCGTTGCGCGTAGCCATGACTGGACGGGGATTCATCCGTGCTTTGAGACGATCAAAAGCCGCATGGGAATCAGGCACAGACACGGAACGCCTGCCCAGGTTTTCCGCCAGTGCGCGCAGGACCGACAATTCCTGCCGACAGCTCTCACAGTCCTCAAGGTGCGCCTCCAGATGAACCCGTTCTTCCGCCTCAAGGCTGCCATTCACCAGCCATGGCAAGCGGGTGAGAATATCCTCATGCACGTGTTTCGGGGGGTGGGGCTGTAGGGTATTCATGTCATTTCCTCATGGCGATATTCATCTCTATCGGGCCTCAGTAGCACAAGATAGGGCTCCAGCTTGCGTCGCGCGTGAAACATGCGGGTCTTCACGGTGTTTTCCGGGCAACCCAGGATTACCGCGATATCCCGGTAAGCCAACCCCTCGGTAAAAGTCAGCTCAATCACCGCCCGTTGCTCATCGGACAAACTGTCCAGGGCAACGCTGAGCAGGTTCTCCAGTTCAACCTCCCGGGTCGCGGAAACTTTCCGGTCGGTCAGAACCTCGCTCAGGTCATCCAGGGGCACCGCGGCCGAAGCTCGAGCGCCCTTCGCAATCGCCTTGAGGGCTTTCCTGTAGGCGATGCCGAAAATCCATGTCGATAACTTGCTCTGTCCGTTGAATCCTTCGGGTTTCTCCCATACGAGCAACAAGGTCTCGTTGACCAGATCTTCCGCCAAGCCATGATCGCGCGTCATTCGGTAAATGAAACCGTACAGGCGCGGATGGAGTTCCAGGTACAAGGCCTCGAACGCCGCCGCATTACCCTCCCGTATCCGGGCAATCCAGTGTTGATCCTGGTCATCGCAAAGCGCGTTGGCAGAAATACCGGCATCTCCATCCATTATTAATGTCAGCTCGCTATCCATGACGCTCCATGCATTCGGCTTTACCTTGAATGCTGGCAAGACGTGAAAAGTTCATGCCCCTCAAAAAAATTACGACTAGAACCCGATCGTCAGGGTGAACTGAACGGGGGTATCCAGGATTCCGGGCACAAAGTAGTGCCCGTCGCCTTGATGAGGATCGGACTTGAGCGCCGTGCCTATGTATCTCAAATCCAGCGCCAGAAAATTCCATGGATACCAGGTCAACCCAACAGTCCAGTAGGGATAATTACTGTAGAGTAGTTCATAGGCCTGATTGAACCCCACGCCCAAGGAGCCCTGAAGCGTATCGAGGAAGCTATAGCGCCCCATAAACTCATAGGCGAAGGTGGTCGCATCACGGTTGAAGGCATTAGGTGCGAAGGCCCATCGGGCGGTCAGGAAATCGCTGTAGTGTAGCGACAGGTAGTACTCGGCGTAACTCGAATCCACTCCGGAAATCTTGCCGGGATAAATATAGCCACCCACCGAGACCTCACCGCGCCAGTCTTCCGACAGCGAGCGAACCCAACCCAGATAGGGATTGAGTTCCACCCGGGTGGGATCAGGGAAATCATGGTCGCCAAAGTTGACCTGCGACACCCAAAGCCCACCGTAAACCCCGCTTTCGTGAGCATACTCCAGGTTGCCTTGCCCCACGGGGTTATCGTTACTTTTCGAATAGCCGCGGTAAATGTAGTTGGTGGTGAACACCAGTGAACCGGTGAGGTCTGCCAGAGCGGCACGACCGCACAGAAGGCCCGCGATCACCCCCAAGGATCGGATGATCCGGCCACGGGAAAAGACCGGTAGGGCGGAAGCCTCCCACGGTGTGGAACAGGCTCTCCCAACGCTGCGAAAGACGTCCTTGATCATGAAAAATTGGGAATTCGCGACATGAAGGCAACGATACCAGGCTGTGCAACGCCTGGCGGTAATTTTCCTGGCCCGAGTGAACACGAAAAAAATTCAGCCCGCATTGAACCTTTCGTCTCCTTGGGGAATTAAAGGTTAATCGGTGGAATACCGACGATGCCACCAGAGATGATCAATGATGGAAACCAGGGACTGATGGCCGACCGTCAACTTCGTTGCAGGATGGAACGATAGGTAAAGGATTCTGCGCGCCAGCACTCGACTTACACAACCACAGAGGTACATGATGAAACAACCCAACTTTTCGGCAACCTTCCTAGCACTACTGATCGCCGGCAGTCTAGCCAGCACCGCCACCTGGGCCAGCAAAGGGGCGGACGACAACCCCAGCGAGCAAGGACGGGGTTGTGATGATAACCCCAGCCCGGGCGAGGATAACATCAAGTCCTGCGGCGGATCACGCACCGATGATAATGGCAAAGGCGGGAACAAGGGAAAAGAGAGAAGCCGGTACGAGGCCAGACTGGGCGGAGCCATTCAGGCCGGTGCTCAGGGTAAGGTTGAACTGGACACCAAGCCAAACAAACAGCGCTTCGTGGCCCAGGTAAAACTGCCCATTCCTAGCGCGGCGTTGGAAATTAACGATGTGGCTGCCGCGGCCGATGCCAGCGTGACGCTGTCCCTCTCCCGGGGTGGCGTGGAATACGCCACCTGCGATCTGGACCTGGATAAGCCGAACGGCAAGCGGGCCATTCGCCGGGTGGAATACAAGGTCGACGTCCTCAGTCGGCGGGGTGGCGCCGCGGAGCAGCGCGTCGGCGCCTGCTTTGACGCAAATAATAGCCCGATCCTGCCTGTCGTCGAGGCGGGTGATACTGCCGATGTATCCATAGATACCTATGTCATCGGGCCTTTCCTCAATGGTACGGTGGTGCGTGAGAAATAATCCGCGCACCGGAGGTGGGTCAAATCGATTGGCCGTAATAACCAAAGTCAAGGTTGGAACCGCAAAGCCTTGGGTTCCGTTGGCTGAGCGGAGCCGAAGCCAATGGAGCTCATGTCGGTGGTCAGTTCGCTTCGACTCCGCTCAGCGAACGGCTCACTCAATGGCCATAGGCTGAGAGCGCGGGCCTCTGGTCCGTGGCGTGAAGGCTGCGGGGGCGCCCAGCACGAGCAATCAATAGAACCCACCTCCCTCGCGCCCTTCATCCCCACCAGCCCTCTCATTGACTGGAGAGGGCTGAACCCAATACCTGTGGTTATCCCGGCGTTCTCTCGTTCCGTGTGGGGATGCCGCCCGCGACGCGCTACGTCGCGAATGTACCTCACCGCCGCTAGGGCGCGGGCAAGCCATGCGCCTGCCGGGGGTGACGACTTCGGCAGTGACCGCTATGGAAGAATCCGCGGACGCTGGCGCCAACGCTCTGGTGACGGCGCCTTCCGTCCTCTTCCGTGGTCAGCCAGCCACGCGCCTACGGAGCAGCGCCATGCAAAGCGCCGGGCGGGATGGTCCCGCCCGGCGACAAGGGCAAGGGCCGCGCCCCGCCGCGGCCCCGAAGGCGCTACCGGACTAACCCCCCCCAGCAAGCTATGAAGCCATCGGTACGGATGCCGCAACTATAACTCTCCTCCGCGACGCCTGCGCCTGCGCTGACCTGCTTGAAGCCCCCGGCCGGCGGGGTGGCTTGGCCGTCTCTGTTATAACCCCAGCAGGCCAGGGTGTTGTTCCTTTTGAGGGCGCAGGTGTGACTGTAGCCCGCGCTCACCTGCTGGTAGGCCCCGGCCGGCGGGGTGGCTTGGCCGGATACGTTCTCACCCCAGCAGGCCAGGGTGTTGTTCGCCTTGAGGGCGCAGGTGTGATAGCCACCCGCGCTCACCTGCTGGAAGGCCCCGGCCGGCGGGGTGGCTCGGCCGTCTCCGTTCTCACCCCAGCAGGCCAGGGTGTTGTTCGCCTTGAGGGCGCAGGTGTGCCATCCGCCCGCGCTCACCTGCTGGTAGGCCCCGGCCGGCGGGGTGGCTTGGCCGTATTCGTTATCACCCCAGCAGGCCAGGGTGTTGTCCGCCTTGAGGGCGCAGGTGTGTAAGTAACCCGCGCTCACCTGCTGGAAGGCCCCGGCCGGCGGGGTGGCCTGGCCGTAGTGGTTAGAACCCCAGCAGGCCAGGGTGTTGTCCGCCTTGAGGGCGCAGGTGTGATACTCGCCCGCGCTGACCTGACGGTAGACCGGCAAGGTCAGGGTCTTTTTGAGATAGCCGGCGGGGTCGAGATAGCCGTAGTCGTCGGGCGCGTCGGGCGGCGAGGCGGGCGTGGCCACATAGGCCCAACAGGTCTCGGCCTTGGCGTTGAGCGGGTTGGTCTTGCAGCCGGTCGCCGTCTGGGTTCCAACGCCAAAGGGGTTGCCGGTGACCGCGCGGGACTTCATTTCCAGGTGCAGGTGGCGCTCGTAGTACTGGGGATTACCGAAGCCGGAGCCCCCAATGACGCCCAGGGGCTGACCCTTGACCACCGGGGCGCCCGCGACCATGGCCGGGTCGATGGAGGCGAGTTGGGAATAGGTGCTGTAGACGACGGCGCAGTTCGGTCCGGGCAGCACATGGCGCAGGATCACGTTGTTGCCCATGCCGTGGTCGCGCGCGCTCAGGGTCTCCACCCGCGCCACGGTACCCACTGCGATGGCGATGGCGTGACCGGTGCCAGAGAAGTCGATCCCGGTGTGGCGTCTTGTGGGGGTTAAGCAGCGCGTACTACCGTACCGACAGCGGGCGTTCGCCGCCAATGGCGGGTCGGTGGCGGCGCCGAAGCTCACCGACACCGGGCAGCGGATGGGCGCGGCGGCGGTGACCCGGAGGCCCTCCGCGGCGGCTTCCAGGTCCAGGCGCCCCGCCTCGTCCAGCCGCAACGCCGCCGGCGGGTCCTTCCAGACCACCTCGAATCCGGCGGGGGTGTCCGCCAGCGCCGCCGTCCCGTCCGCCAGGGCGGTTCCGAGCGCCCCGGCGATGTCCATGCCCTCCCAGGTCCAGGCCGTGACCGCGTCGAAGGCGAGTCCGTCCACGGTGAAGCGGACGCCGCCCCCCTGTTGGGTCACGGTCGCCGACACCGCGCGGCTGACCGTGCCTGATTCGATCACCGCGGGCGCTGGGTTCGGCGGTGGCGCTTGCAGCGCCTCCGCCCAGGCCCACCCCGGCATCCAGCCCATCAACAGCAACAACACCCAGAACCGCGGACCGGCAGAGCCTTTCATGATCTTGTCTCCTGTACGAGGGGAAAAACGGCGCCGCAATACGGCGCCCCGCGCTCGCGCGAAGTCTACATCCGATAGACGCCCGATACCAGCCCTTTCAAAGTGATCTTGCTTTGCCTCAAAACATTGATATGTCGAGACATGAAGCTGTTTTGGGTCGGGCGGAGGCTTCTTAGGGTTGAGGGTGCGCAAGGGCGCCTTTCGGGCGGTTGCGCGCCGCCAATCGGCGAATTCAACCGGGGTTTGGTGAGCGATAAAACGCCCGTCAACGGCCTCGGTGAGTGACATGAGGGCGAGGCATGTCGCGCTACCAGGGCGATTTAATACCCGGACAGTTCATGGCGCACGGGGTTTTCGTGGGCCGCCACCAAGGCGGCCAGCCAGCGGCTTTCCTGGGCATGTCCATCCGCGCAAGGAGACCTCCAGTACAAGGTTGCTTTCGGGATCAAAGACCACTAGCGATGTACCGGGCAACGCCGCACCCGCCCCCCCTACAGGTGAATCCCCTTTCGCTCCTTGCCATTGAGGGACCATTGACAGCATCATGTCCCATGACTCAGCAATATCCAACCGTCTTGAGAGGGCGCCCATGAAAATGATAGTTTGCCTTGCCTGTGCTTCGATTCTGGGCGGCTGCGCCTCGATGAGCAACAGTGATAATGAATCGAACGAGCAACTACTGGCCGCCGCGGGTTTTCATCTTTATATCCCCAAAAACCCGGAAGAGCAGGCTAACTTGAAGGCCATGCCGCAACGCAAAATCATCTACATGGATAAGGCGGTCAAGCCCACTTACCTCTATGCTGATCATGATGAATGTGATTGTGTCTATGTGGGAGGGCCGGCCGAGGTTGATCAATTTCAAAAGCTCAGCACGGCAAAGCAAAACGCTGACGCCATGATGAACCAGGCTCAATTCAACCAAAGCATGTATGGATGGGGCGGCATGTATGGCGGCATGGGGGGCATGTATCCCATGGGGGGGATGTATGGGATGGGGGGAATGGGGGTGATGGGCGGATACTGGTGACAGTCGACGAGCCTCCTCGCCTTGTTCCGCCAAGTATGTCATGCCGCTGCCAAATCGCTAGAATGCGGCACTCAATTACCAAGTAGCCTACAAATCATGCACAAATCATTGCTTCTGGTTGTGTCGGCCCTGGTCCTCGGCGGCTGTGTGAGCAACGGCGCTTCCACCGGCTTCGCGGGAATGGGTGGCTGGGGTTATGGCGGGATGGGCGGCGGTGGCATGGGCACGGAATACGGCACGGGCGGTATGTATTTGGGCACGAATCTAGGCGGTTGGGGTGATGGCTATGGGGGAACCTGGGGGCACGCACCCACCAATCCGGCGCTCGCGTCGCTCGACAATGACCCTCATGTCACTTCAAGCTATAAGAATCCCATGTTCAGTGGCGGGCGCGGTGTGGATTACTATCATCCTGCCGTGAATGGTGGCAGTCCTGCCCCCTGAACAAGCGCCATCGCTCCCGGGGGCGCACGGCCATTCAGTGAGCCGCTGGCTGAGCGAAGTCGAAGCGAACTGACCGCCCACTGAGGTTCCCTTGGCTTCGACTCCGCTCAGCCAACGAAACCCGGACTCCGCCAGCCAACGGAAGCCAAGGTCTGGCCGTTCCAGGCTTGACTGTGGTGATACCGCCCCATACATTTGACCCACCACCCAACGCGCGAATCAATCTCCATCGCGCCTCGATGGCTCAGTCAGTTAGAAACAATCCGGAAGTGATAGGTTCAAAGCCGGCGATCACCGGCTTGACCGATTTATCATGGCGAGACAGCCCCTGATTTATTCCAGTTGCACGGGCACAAACAGGGTGTTGTTGCCACGCTGGATGAGCAGGGCGACATGTTTGCCGGCCTGTTTGGCCAGATCCCGCAATCGAGCGGCGTCAGCAACGGGCTCGCCGTTGAGGGCCAGTACAATATCGCCCTGGCGGATACCGGCGCGGGCGGCCGGTCCCACGGCCTTTTCCACTAACAACCCGCCTTTTACGTCGGCCTTGGCCTGCTCCTCGGGTGTCAGGGCCCGCACGGCCAGCCCCAGCCGGCCATGGTCGGCTTTGTCCGACTCTTCGGCGGGGGCGGAGGCGACCTTGTCTTCCAATTCGGCCACTGTCAGCTTGAGTTCGATCGGTTTGCCTTCCCGCCAGATTTTTAGCGTAGCCTCGGTGCCGGGTTTGAGGTCGGCCACCTTGGGTGGGAGCTCACGCGAATCCCGCACATGCTGGCCGTTTAATTCCAGGATCACATCGCCGGGTTTGATTCCCGCCTTGGCACCCGGGCCATCGGGCGGCACCATGCCGACCAATGCGCCATCGGGATTCGGCAGCCCGAAAGACTCGGCCAGCCCTTGCGTCAAATCCTGGACGGCGACTCCCAACCGACCGCGGCTAACTTTGCCATTCTCAAGTAATTGCTGTTCCACGTTCAGGGCCACGTCAATCGGTATGGCAAAGGAGAGCCCCTGATAGCCGCCCGTCCGGCTGTATATTTGGGAATTGATGCCGATGACTTCCCCTTTGATATTCAGCAGCGGACCGCCCGAGTTACCGGGATTGACCGCGACATCGGTCTGGATGAAGGGGATATAGCCTTCCTCGGGTAGGGAACGGGATTTGGCCGAGACGATACCGGCGGTGACCGTGTTCTCGAAGCCGAAGGGCGAACCGATGGCCAGTACCCACTCGCCCACATGCGTCTCCGCCGGGTTGCCTATCCGCACCGCGGGCAAGTCTTGCGCATCGATCTTGAGCACGGCGGTATCCGTCAGTTTGTCGACGCCGATGACCTTGGCGGTGAATTCACGCCGGTCGGCGAGCTTGACGGAGACTTCAGAGGCCCCGTCCACCACATGGGCATTGGTCAGAATGATGCCGTCCGGCCGCACGATGAATCCGGAACCCATGCCCTGGGCCGGAGTTTCATCGGGTGGAGCCTGTGGTCCAAAAAAGGGCAGGAACGGATCACCGGCGCCGGGTCCCTGCGGTTCATCCTGGTCGGGTTCAGGCGCCTTGGGCCCAATGGTACTGATGTTGACGACTGCGGGCCCGCTGCTCGTTGCAATCGCCGCAAAGTCGGCGATGACGGCAGGGCCGGAGGTCGGGGTATTCGCGCCAGCCACCGGAGGGCTTACCGGCTGGCTGACCGCGGGAGGTTGTGGCTTGGGCGCCTGGGCATCACGTAGCAGGAACGCGCCACTGGCCAGCGCGGCGCCAATCGCCAGACCCATCAGGGTCGGGCGCAGGGTTTTGGAATCCATTGAAATCTCCTGAGTTTTCAGAGTGGTCGGCTATAAGCTTCGTGGGGCAGGAAATGAACGCCAGTACCCTGTATTTCAAGACCCGGATATCCCGATCTAGTTCGTTATGCGGCATTCCTGCTATAAGCTGAGGCTCATGCAGACCTGGTCGATTGCCCCTGAATACGGGCGGAAATCCAGCGATAGAGCAGCATGGCGCTCAATACAATGGCGGTGCAAAGTCCGAACAGTTCGAGAATCCGGCGGAAGGCATAATCGATTAGTGCCTCGCCCTGTTGCTGAGTCTGTCGGGTCAGTGCTTCAGCCTGTACCGAGAGTCGGGCAAAGTTGGCCGGGTCCACGGTGGCCTGGAAAGCCCGGAGCGTTTCCGTCAGGCGGACGGACATGCGGCTTATTTCCAGTGCCGTCGCGGCATAATCCTTGATCTCGAAAGGGGGAGAGGGTGGCGCCTTGGGATCCTTGGGCCATTTCTCGAAGTGGGTGAGAACATCGTCAAAGCTTGTAAGCATCTGAGCGGTGGATGTGGCCATTTTGCTGCCTTCCATGAAACTCTGACCAAAATTTCGGGAAAGATCGCCCAGGCTTTTCTGTTCACCCTTGAAGGTCTCCATCCATTTCTGACTTTCCGTGCTGACCATGCCGGGCATTAGCTCCAGGGTTCGGCTGATCCGATCAGAGGCGGAGCCGATCTTACTCGTGCCGGAGATCAATTGAGTCACTTGTGGCGTTGAAGTGGTGCGCAGGGCCAACAATTCCATTTGCCATTCGATCAATTGCGGCATGCGTTGGCCCATGAACAGGGCGCGTTCGGCGAACAGTCGCGTCTCTGTAAGCTCCCGCGTGGCGGGGTCCAATCCCGCCAGAGGATCAAGGTCAAACAGGGCAAAGACGCTGCTGGGGAGAGAGGAATCAGCCTTGCGACTTCCCTTGGTGACTTCGTTCACCAAGGAGTTGCTGGCGAAAGCCTCCAACTCTCCAGCGGGATTACCGCTATTTTTTCGCCATCGCTGAATGGCCTCCCTCAACTCGGTCAACATTTCGGGCTTGAGTACCCGGTCGGCGATTTTCCAGACTTCTTCCTCCCGGGTTTCCAGGGCTTTGAGCATGGGTTCGGCCGAGACCCCGTAGACCTTGGGCAGCCAGTAGTCCTGAACCCGCCAGCGTGCGACCGAGGCAAAGACCGTCAGGCCCACCAGATTGGCTAGTGCATTGGAACCGGTCGCCAAACCATACACATCACTGGCCAGGGTGACCTTGATGGTCAGCAATTCACTCCGCTTGATGGCTTGCCCATCATGCTGGAGGAATTCAGCCGGCTTGGTGGTCGACACTACAAAATTGTCGGCAAACCTGAGCATATCCTCCTGCAAGTGGATGGGATCGACTGGCTCGGTTTCGCCTCCCCCTGGGAGCACAGCCTTGACCGCCCTGAACGGTAAATCGACGGTGGTCTGCACCAGGGAGCACGCTGATAGGAGAAACAACGCCAACCATAATCCCGCCGCCACCCCCCCCATCCTACCGATGCGCGCGGCGGACTTCGCCTTATGGCCAGTCATGACTGATGACGCTTCACGGCGACCTTGGTCTGAGAAGAGGGTGGCGATGTCACACCGACCTGGCGTAGGCGCCGTGTTGAGCGATGCATGGAGAATGCTGTGCTCACGGATGATGAAGGGGGATCACCAGGCGCACTTGAGCGCCATGGGGTTGATTGGCGCCCAGACTCATGAGCCCCCCCAATTCCCGCACGAAGCGTTGCACCATGGCCAGCCCCAGTCCTGTCCCGCCCGATTTGCAGGTGACGAAGGGCCTTATGCCATTGTTCAGCATTTCTGGACTGAAACCGGGACCTTCATCGATGACCGTCAGGCAAACCCGCTCACGCGCTTCCGGTTGCATCACAACCCTGATTTTGCCGGCTTGAGACCCCATGGCCTGGGAGGCGTTCACCACCAGATTGAGCAGGCATTGGCGGATTCGGCTTTCCGGCAATTGGCAGATCAGATGCCGCGGGCCTTCCACGACCAATTCGATTCGGGGGGGCACCTGGTAGCGTAACAGGGCCAGAAGGTCCCCGACCATGACCGGAAGGTCGAATTGGGTTACCGGGTCGGGCGTGTGTTTACTCAAGTCCAGCAATTCGTTCAGCAGTCTTCCCATGCGCTTCAGTTCGTCGATGACCAGGGCGACACGGTGCCTCTGGTCGGAATCAAGGATTTCGCCGCGCAGATTCACACACGTCATCTGAATGCCCGCCAATGGATTGCGCAATTCGTGCGCAATGCCGGCGGCCAGTTCCCCCACGGCAGCCAGACGCTCATTCCGGGCGAGGCCGGCCTGCTGCTCCAGCAATGCCTGAGTAGCCGCGCGGACTTCGGCCTCCAGCGATTTTGCATAGTGACGCTTGGTTTCCTCAAGTTCCGCGAGGCGCGAAACCATGACGTTGTAACTATTGAAGATGGGCAACAACAGCGGGTCGATGCGCTGTATGGCCATTGGCGTATAGTCTTCCTCGGCGAGGCGCAACAATAGCTTCCGCAGGTCATTCAGGGGCGCCAGAATGCGGTATCGCAGAAAAAGTCCGACCAGGATCAGCAAACACAATGTTGTAGCGAACACCAAGGCAATTTCGGTTCGCGTCGATTGGCTGATATCCTCCAGCATGGCCTCGCGGTTGAGGGTTTCCACATCCATGATGGAACTGGTGATATTCAAAGCCGTCAGGAGGTGGGCTTCCTTCTGCTCGGGTGTCGCCCTCACATCGGTGAATTGGGTAATCGTGGCACGCAATTCCTGAAGCTTGCCGGGTGTTTCCGGCGCGACATGATGATCGTTGGCCGCCAGCTCAAAGATTTCCTCCGTCAGACGCGATAGACGCTGTCCCTGAAGTTGCCGGTTCTGGGTAATGAAGTAATCGGTCAGCGAGGCCTGGATATCGGCGGCGACCTGCTGGATGTGATGGGCATAACTGACATAGGCCCGCATCGTTTCCAACCGCTCGAAATTGCGCCCGATCATACCCCCTAGCAAGGATAGCGCCAACAATAACAGGCTCAATACAGCCCATACCCGCAACTGGGCATAACGATAGGAGACCTTGTTCACTGAAAAATACCGAACCCCAACTGCCCTGTACTGGGCAAATGGGTTTGGCGACAGTATCGTCGTTCAGTGGTGGTGATTACTCAGCATGCTTTGAATGATGATGCTGATGGTAGAAGGAGAGGGCCTTTTCGATGACTTCGTACAGGCGGGCATTTTCCGCCGTGGCTATCTCACGCAACAAGGTATTGGATTCACCACAGAGCTTGACGTTGAGTTGGTGTACCCGATCGGTATGATGCCTGGATTGTGAAATCCACGAACGGGGTTGACGCTCGGGTTGTGTGGGTGACATGGCTTGTTCCTGTTCTTTAGACATGGCTGTGATCCTGTGATGGTTGATGCACGTTGCAATTGCTCTCATCGGGTAAAACCCTGCCGTCATGAGAGCCATATTGCCTTGGTTGATGATTGCGCGACTCCGATTGAGCTGAACTCTCTCACTGACGCTGGAGTTCGTTTGCGGCTAACCCTCATCTTGTATTGCGGGTGCAACATATTGACAAAGTTGGTCGGAGAGCTCAAGCAGGCGCCAGCCAAAATGCACTCTCACCCGGTGCTAATTCTACCTTAGGAGTGCTACATTTAGGCTGGTGAAGTGAAATCCAACCATAGATTTTTCTTCATAGTGGATATGTATTGATCGACACGGCAATAGGTGTGGTTCAATTAACCCGCCGTTATGGGGCAAAACAACCCTGCCGCTCCGTTGCTTCAAACCTGAATAATTTGCCATCGTCCCTCAGTCTTCGAAGGTGAATAATAATGAATATATGGAAAGGCGCTACAGGCGCAATAATCATCCTCCTGGCCATAAATGGATGTCAGCAGGATCCCGACGAGTTGGTCAAAACGGCAAAAGGCGACAGGGTTAAGCGGGAAGCCGCTGAATCGGCGGACAACTACCGGCAAATACCCGATGAGACGGATGACTCCTCCAGCAATGAAGATCAATAAATAGCTCTTCCATACCAACCAGGAGCAGGCGTTCCGCGGTAACGAAGCAGATCGAGCACCGAGGATACAGTCCAATCAGGACTTTTTAACACAGATGAATTACCTGCCGCGTGATTTCATAGAAACCAGGGACGGTTTGATTTTTGCCGTGGTGGACAGCCAACTCGAACAAGGGCGAGTACTGGGTATGCTTCGCTATCGGCGACAGGATGGGTGCGCGCTCAAGCTTTCAACCGACGCGGCCAATGCCTGGCTGGAGAGGCATGCCCCGGACTTGATTTTTCAGTCGACACGATTGGCAGCCCGCTTGCATGGCGTGCCGGTCAACCGCCTTGCCCGGCACTATGAACCTCGAAAACGCACGATTGAACTCATGACGGAGCCCACGCGCGACGCCCTCGAGGCCAGGGCCCGGGATTGTCTGGAACTCCTGCGCGGAAAAGGTTTGATATTGGAATCCGTGGGTATAACCGGATCGCTACTGATTGGCGCACAACATGCGGCTTCGGATCTGGATTTCGTCATCTACGACCGGGCGGCTTTTCAGCAGGCCAGGATGATCGTGCGGGAAGCCATCCGGTCAGGCGATCTGGACGACCTGACACCCGCCGCCTGGCGTGAGGCCTATGCGCGACGCGACTGCGAACTGAGTTTCGAGGAGTACCTCTGGCATGAGCGCCGCAAGTTCAACAAGGGGCTCTCCGGGGGAACCAAGTTTGACATCACCCTGGTGAGCGCCGACGACGTCGAGCCAGCGACCGTCTGCCGCAAGCTGGGTCCGATCCGATTGAACGCCGAGGTTCTGGATGCCAGCCACGCCTATGATTTCCCGGCGTGCTATCGGCTGGCGCCGGGGGCCATCGAGGAGGTTCTCAGTTTCAGCCACACCTATGCCGGTCAAGCACTAGCCGGAGAATGGATATCGATTGCGGGCCAACTCGAAGAAACCCGCGAGGGTACCCGACGCATCATCGTTGGCTCCACCCGCGAGGCGCCCGGAGAATTCATCAAGGTGCTGACCGACTCGCGTTCCATTCAGGCCCCATGATCAACGCCATGACTTTGCCACCCTTTGCGGCCCTCATCCTGGATATGGATGGTCTGGTGCTGGACTCGGAAACCACCTATTGCCAGGCCTGGCGGCGTGCCGCCGCCGAACTGGGTTATCAGCTTGATGAGGCTTTTCTGCTAAACCTGTTTGGTCATCATGCGGACGATGTGGTGAAGCGGCTGGTAAGCATCCTGGGACCCGATTTTGATCGGCACAGGTTTTTCCAGACGGCGGAACGTCACTGGTTCGATCATATCCAGTCAAGCGGTATTCCCCGGATGCCGGGTGTGGACGCCCTGCTGAAGGTGCTCCGGGAACGCATGACACCTTTCGCCCTGGCCACCAATAGCGATGCCCGCTACGCGAGGCTTTGCCTGAGTCTGGGTGATCTGGATGACGTCTTTCCGGTCGTTGTGACCCGTGATCAGGTCGCATCCGGCAAGCCGGAACCGGATGTCTTCCTGGAAGCGGCGCGCCGATTGGAGATCGAACCGCAGGCCTGCCTGGTGCTGGAAGATTCCGCCACCGGCCTGCAGGCCGCCCGAGCCGCCGGCATGCAAGCGGTCCTCATCCAGCGCCGGGAAGATTTACGAGAAAAGCTCCGCCACCATGCGTTGATGGCCCTACCCTCCATGATCGATTTCGTCGAGTTGTGGCATCAGGCGGCCGACTAGAGGGTAATCGACAAATCGAGCCGTTAGGTGATGGCATTCTGATTCAGAGGGATGTTCAAGGTCAGAGTTGAGTTTGGAGCGCCTCGCCGAAAGCACGGAGGGACTCATTGAGAATGTCCTGCGGGATACCGGAATCCAATCAAAAGCGGGACAACAGTCGAATTGGCCCCAGCGCCAAGTGGAAGGTCTGATTAAGCTTTATTCCAAGACCTTGTTTCAAGGAGTCGCCTGGACGGCTCGCGGCGAAGAATCCACCACGCCTCCAGTTTCCGGGAGCGCCGCGTGATTTCCGGCTGTTTCAAGATTGCGCCGATTGCGGCGGGTAGTGATATCGTATTTCGCCGCTTGATCCTGCCGGTAAGGTGGCACTTCCCTGACATCCATTGTGGACCAATCGCCACGCGCGGGTGTAGCGTTACCAAGGCAGGTCAAGTATTGGGACTTTTATGCATTTGGATTTACTGTCCGAAATGGGCAGGAGGCAAGCATGGCCAAGATGAGTCGAGAGACCGCCGAAATTCTGTGGTTCGAGGAAATCGGCATCGAGGATGTGCCGCTGGTTGGCGGCAAGAATGCGTCCTTGGGCGAAATGTATCGGGAGTTGACCCCCGCAGGCGTCCGGGTGCCGAACGGTTTCGCCATCACGGCGGCGGCCTATCATGATTTTGTCGAGAACTCCGGGGTGGCGACCCGACTCCAGGACATACTCACCGGTTTGGATACAAGCGACATCGCCGATCTGCAGCGGCGTGGCTTGGCCGCCCGTCAGGCGATCCTTGACGCCGAACTGCCGGAATCGCTACAGGCCGCCATCCTCGAGACCTACGCCAAACTCTCCGAGGGCCTGTCCGCGCCGGCCGATGTGGCGGTGCGCTCCAGCGCCACGGCCGAGGATCTACCCGATGCCAGTTTCGCCGGTCAGCAGGAAACCTACCTCAACGTACAGGGCGCGGCTGCTCTGCTCGCGGCCTGCAAGCGCTGTTTCGCCTCGCTGTACACCGACCGCGCCATTTCCTACCGGGTGGACAAGGGTTTCGACGCTCTGCGCATCGGCCTGTCGATCGGCGTGCAGCGCATGGTGCGCTCGGACCTGGCGGCGGCGGGCGTGATGTTCTCCATCGATACGGAGACCGGCTTCGCCCAGGCGGTACTCATCAACGCCGCTTATGGCCTGGGCGAGAATGTCGTGGCGGGCGCGGTCAACCCCGACGAGTTTTACGTCTTCAAGCCGACCTTACGGCAAGGGTTTCGTCCGATCTTGCGCAAGCAGCTTGGCGCCAAGGAGCAGAAGCTGATCTACGACGTCGGCGGCGGCCGGATGACCCGTAACGTGGTGGTGCCGACCGAGGAACGTCAGCGCTTCTGCATTGATGATGACGACATTCTGACCCTGGCGCGCTGGGCCTGCCTGATCGAGGACCACTACAGTCGGAAGCGCGGCACGCCATCGCCGATGGACATGGAATGGGCCAAGGATGGCCGCACCGGCGAGTTGTTCATCGTCCAGGCCCGGCCGGAGACGGTGCAATCACGCAAGGCGGCGGATGTGATCGAAGCCTATCGGCTCCAGGCCAGAGGCGGCGCGCCGTTGATCACCGGTCGCAGCGTAGGCGAGCGCATCGCCGCCGGGCCAGTGCGGGTGATCCAGTCGGTCAAGGATTTGCACCGGTTCCAGGCAGGCGAGGTACTGGTCGCCGACCGCACCGACCCGGACTGGGAGCCGTCGATGAAGAAAGCCGCCGCCATCGTCACCAATCGAGGCGGCCGCACCTGCCACGCGGCCATCGTCAGCCGCGAGTTGGGCCTGCCGGCGGTGGTCGGCACCGAGCGCGCGACAGAGATCCTGCGCGACGGCCAACCGGTTACCGTATCCTGCGCCGAGGGTGATACCGGTTTCGTTTACGAGGGGCTGCTGCCATTCGAGGTCGAACGCCAGTCACTAGCCCATCTTGAGCGGCCCCACACCAAAATCATGATGAACGTCGGCAACCCCGAGGAAGCCTTTCGTCTCTCCTTCCTGCCCAACGACGGCGTCGGGCTGGCCCGTGAGGAGTTCATCATCTCCAACTCGATCAAGATTCACCCCAAGGCCCTGCTGGACTACCACCGGCTGACCGACCCGGATGTGAAGGACGCTATCGACCGTTTGACGGTCGGCTACGACGACAAGCCGCTGTTTTTCGTCGAGCGGCTGGCGCAGGGCGTGGCCATGATCGCGGCGGCGTTTTACCCGAACGACGTCATCATCCGCATGAGCGACTTCAAGACCAACGAGTACGCCAACCTGGTCGGCGGCCAACCCTACGAACCGACCGAGGAAAACCCGATGATCGGCTTTCGCGGCGCCAGCCGGTATTACGACGAGCGCTATCGCGACGGCTTCGCGCTGGAATGCCGGGCCATGAAGCAGGTCCGCGACGAGATGGGCCTGACCAATTTGAAGATCATGATCCCCTTCTGCCGCACCGTGGAGGAAGCCCGGCGGGTGCTGGCGGAGATGGAGCAAAACGGCCTCAAGCGCGGCGAGAACGGGCTGGAGGTCTACGTCATGTGCGAGATTCCCAGCAACGTGCTGCTGGCGAAGGAGTTCGCCGAGGTCTTCGACGGGTTCTCCATCGGCTCGAACGATCTGACCCAGCTTACCCTGGGCGTGGATCGCGATTCCGAGATCGTCGCCCACATCTTCGACGAGCGGAACCCGGCCGTCATGCGTTCGATCGCCTCGGTGATCCACGAGGCGAAGGCGGCGGGCCGCAAGATCGGCATCTGCGGCCAGGCGCCCAGCGATTATCCGGAGTTCGCCCGCTTCCTGGTGGAGTGCGGTATCGACAGCATTTCGCTCAATCCGGATGCGGTCATGCGCACGACACTGACCGTGCTGGAGATGGAGCAGGCGTTCCAACCTTAACGCACGCACCGCTTTGATTTTCTTGTAATAGACATCGCTAGACCCTGGATCATGATAAGGATGTCGATACTGCAACAGCATCTGGCCCGGAGGGTGGGGGGGCTGGCATTGCTGATCGGTCTATCCGGTTGCATGGCGCCCCCCGCGCTGGACGTCTCGGTGATGAGTTACGACCGGGTCACCAGTGAACTGTTATCCCAGCAATTGCTGTTGAACATCGCCCGTGCACGCCACCACCAGCCGATTCATTTCACGGCGGTGTCGAATATCGCGGCGACGTTCGATTTTCGTTTCAGCGCCGGGGCCACACCCGCCGCGACAGGCGACTCCGGCGGAACCATCGTGCCAACGTTCGGCGGTAGTGTGGCGGAGAATCCCACCATTACCATCGTTCCCATTGAAGGTGAGGAGTTCACGAAGCGCCTGCTGGCCCCCATTCGCGAGACCATGCTGACGCTACTGTTACGTCAGGGTGCCGACGTGGACCTGGTGCTGCGCATGATCGCCGGGGAGTTTCGCCGCACCGAGGCACGCGGCCATGCCGAGATCGCCTACCAGAATCGGCCCAGGCACTCGGCCGGCTATACCTATTTCCGTCAGATCGTGCTGCATCTTTCTTCCATTCAGGATCGTAACGCTCTCTACGTGGAGCCGTTACGCTTCGAGCGGCATTGGGATTTCCCGGCGAGCCAACTTACGCCGGAGCAAGTCGGGACTCTGGAAAAGGACTTCAACCTGACGCCATTACCTTCCGGACGTGGCTATCGGCTCTCGAAAAGGGTCACAGGCCGCGTCGTCATGTCCAATTACGATACCAACCATCTGTCGAACGAAGAAAAGATTCAGCTCAATGAATGGGCGGAAGAAAACGACAATCCGGAGAACGAGCTGCTTGTGGATATCCGCCCCGGCTTCACGGGCGGCGAGCTTCCCATCCATGGCGAATTTCGACTGCGCAGTCTGGCCAACGTCATCACCTTCCTCGGCCGGTCCATTGCGGACGAGCCCGAATTCCCTGTGGAAAAGGATTCACGCACGCCGACGGTCACGGAAAATCCCGTACACACGATGGAAATCCTGGAGACCGACAGCGCTCCGGATGGGGTAGCCATGAGCGTCGACTTTAACGACCGGCATTATGCCCTGCGGCCGGAAACCGGCTATCAATGGAACCAGGAAGCCTTCACCTTGCTGCACCAGATATTCCAGATGACCGTGACCGATCTACCTCGCACCGGGGTGCCCAGCCTGACCATTGCCAAGTAAAGGCGGAGACCTGACCGCTCCCTGTCTGTCAAATGATCCTTCTTCCCACACCCATCGGAGTCCCCAACTGATCGGCTGTCATTTCAGGCCGTTGCGGTGACTCCCACACTGCAAGCCGCGCCCACTGACCGTCATCGTTTCTTCACCAATTTGCCATCATGTCATCATGAGGCATCCGTATCGTTCCCAACAATTTTGCCACTTAGGGACGTTTTATGGACTTTTTCCCCACTGATTCCCGGAGCGAACGCGCTGGACGCTATGTAGCGGGCATCGCCAACACCGAGGCGGCCGTGCGCGCCACCCAAGCCTTACGCTACCGCGTCTTCGCCCAGGAATTGGGCGCAAACCTGCATTCCCGTGTCGAAGGGCTCGACTACGATAGTTACGACGATGCCTGCGATCATCTGCTAGTTCGAGACCGGCAAAGCGGCGACATCGTGGCTTGCACCCGACTGCTGACGGACACGGCCGCCGCCCGCGTGGGGGGCTTCTATTCGGAGGGCGAGTTTGACCTCGACCGGGTACTCGCCCTGCCCGGTCGCTTCCTGGAAATCGGCCGTACCTGCGTAGACCCTTCGCATCGCGGTTCAGTCGTCATGGCGACGCTCTGGAATGGTTTGGCGGAGTATGTACATAGGGGCCGATTCGATTATTTGATGGGCTGTGCCAGCATTTCACCGGGCCCGAGTGGCTTCGCGGTGGATGCCGTCTATCGGCAAATCAAACCGGAGCAGTTCGGTCCCGCCACACTGGCGGTACGGCCGCGCTGTCCAGTTCCGGCCAATCTCCGCTGCGTGCGTGACGAGAGCGGGATACCGCCACTGCTACAGGCTTACCTGCGCCTCGGTTGCTGGGTTCTGGGCGAGCCGTGTTGGGATCAGGACTTTCAGGTCATGGATGTCTTCATTCTCCTGGATCTGTCGCGTCTGCAGGCTCGTTACGAAAGGCGCTTCATCTCGACTCGCACGGAGGGGGCTCATGGCGTCATGCAGACTCTGGCTTAGAGGGTTGCTGGTAGCCGGGATGTTCCTGTGGGGTTTGCTGGCCGTGAGCCTGGTATTCCCCGGTCTCAATGGCCTCGGTGACCGCCGCGCCTGGCACTGGCGCGAGCGCATCATCCTGAACTGGAATCGGAGCGTCTGCCGCCTGCTGAATGTCCGCATCAGGGTCAGCGGTCATAGGGACCCGACCGCGCGACTTACCGTGGCCAATCATATCTCCTGGCTGGATATCATCGCCCTGGGGTCCTTGCAGCCGCTGGTATTTGTCGCCAAGTCGGAAGTGGCTGACTGGCCGGTGATGGGCCGGCTGGCGCGGGGCATAGGTACCCTGTTCATTCGCCGGGGTGATCCCGAACAGTCTGCCGCGACGCTGGAGGCCATGACCTGGATGTTGCGCCGTGGCGCGCACTTGATGCTGTTTCCGGAAGGCACTACAACGCGCGGCGATCAGGTGCTGCGCTTCCACGGCAAGCTATTCAATCCGGCTCAACTCACTGCCGTGAGGGTGCAGTCCGTCGCTTTGCGTTATCGGGGAGTGTCCAGCCAGGTAGCGCCTTTCGTGGGTGATGATGACTTTCTCCCGCATCTGCTGCGAATACTGCGCCAGCCGGTCATCGAGCTGGATCTTCATTATTGTCCATCCCTGCCTGGCGGCTTGCGTCGGGATCAATTGGCAAGAGCGGCCCGCCTACAAATCTGTGAGTGGCTGGATCCCGATCTCCGTTACCTTCCTACGGCTCGCCGTTCCTTCACATAACCGTAACCAAATCATCACAGAAGCTTCACGCTTAGCTCGTAATGTGGAGCACGTCCTGTCAGGAGAGGTAAAACAATGAAATTACGCTACCGGACGCTCTGGTTATCCGACGTGCATCTGGGCACACGGGGCTGTAAGGCCGAATATCTTCTGGACTTCCTCAATCATGTCGAATGTGAACGCCTGTATCTCGTCGGGGACATCATCGACTTCTGGAAACTGAAGAAGGGGTTTTACTGGCCCACCCTGCACAATTCCATCGTCCGCAAGGTCATGGCGATGGCGGCCGCCGGCGCCGAGGTCATCTACATACCCGGGAATCATGATGAGATTTTTCGAGCCTACATAGGCACGGTTTTCAACGGCATCAGCGTGCGCGATCGGGTGATTCACGAAGCCGCCGACGGTAAACGCTATCTCGTCCTGCATGGTGATGAATTCGATGGCGTCGTCTGTGGCAGCCGCTGGCTGGCCATGCTGGGGGGCGAAGCCTATGACTTCCTGATAGCGGTCAACCGCTGGTTCAACATCGCCCGTCGCATTCTGGGTTTTCCCTACTGGTCGATGTCGGCCTACATCAAGCACAAGGTCAAGAATGCGGTGAACTTCATTTTCGACTTCGAGCGTGCCTTGCTCCACGCGGCAGAAGAGGAGCGCCTCGATGGCGTCATCTGCGGTCACATTCACCATGCCGCGATTCATGACAATGATCGGGGCATTCGCTACTGCAATACCGGCGACTGGGTAGAAAGCTGTACCGCCCTCGCGGAATCAGATGCCGGTGAGATACACATCATTCGCTGGGTGGAAGACAGCGTTCGACTACTTGAAGACCCCATTCATGAAATTAGCCCTGATCACGGACGCCTGGCGCCCACAAATTAATGGTGTCGTTACGACGCTCAGCACGGTTGCCGAGCGCCTGACTACGGCCGGCCATGACATTGAACTGATTACACCGGATCAGTTTCGTAACTGGCCGTGCCCGACCTATCCGGAAATCCGGCTGGCGCTGGGTTGCGGACGATCCTTGCAACGCAGACTGGACGACTTTCGGCCAGATGCCATTCACATTGCGACAGAGGGACCGCTGGGCCTTGCCGCGCGCGCTTATTGCCAGCGCCGCGGGTTCCCCTTTACCACCTCATTCCACACGCTGTTCGCCGAATACGTGAATGTCAGGACGGGTCTGCCACTGGCGTGGGGTTACCGGTTTCTGGCCTGGTTTCACAATGCGGGCGCGCGCGTCATGACGGCAACACCCAGCCTGGTGGAAGAGCTCCAGCAACGTGGACTCAGAAATCCCGTGCTCTGGTCGCGGGGCGTCGACACCGGGTTATTCCGGCCCACGCGGGAAAAGCTACTGCCTGGACCGGGACCCATCATGGTGTATGTCGGCCGGGTGGCCGTCGAGAAGAACATCGAAGCCTTTCTATCACTCGATTTGCCCGGAACCAAATATGTCATCGGGGATGGCCCACAGCGCGGTGAACTGCAAAAAAAGTACCCCGAGGTGTTTTACCTCGGCTACAAGCAAGGCGAGGACCTGGCCAGGCATCTGGCCTCGGCCGATGTTTTTGTCTTTCCCAGCCTGACCGACACCTTCGGACTCGTCATGCTGGAGGCCCTGGCCTGCGGGGTGCCGGTTGCTGCCATGCCGGTCCGGGGCCCGCTGGACGTGATTCTGAGCGAAAAGGTGGGATGCCTGGATCAGGATCTCGGCCGTGCCATCACCCAAGCGTTAACCCTCAACCGCGAGGATTGCCGCCAGTACGCCCTGGGTTATTCCTGGGAGCAGTGCGCCCGACTGTTTGAAAGCCACCTCGAGCCGTTTACACAAGAGCCATTGGCGCCCGCCCAGTCAATACACACCCCCGTATGAGGTTCCGACCATGAAAATCATCATGCATACCATTCATCAATACGATGTCAGCATTTTCCTCTGGGTTACCGAAAGAAAGACACGTCATATCCTGGTCAGGCTGGCCCGCCTTGTGTCCAGGATGGCGGATGGTCCCTTGTATGGGATGCTCGCCCTGACCCTGGTTTATTCGGGCCAGGAGCCACAACTGACCCTGCTGAAATGCCTGCTATTGGGTTTCGTGATGGAGCGGCCCCTCTACTGGGTCACAAAGAATGTCTGCCGGCGTAACCGACCGCAGGCCGCATTGAATATCCCCAGTTTCGTGATTCCTTCGGATCGTTTCAGTTTTCCTTCTGGCCACACCTCGGCCGCCTTCCTGGTCACCACGTTGGTGAGCGCCTTTTATCCTGCGCTGGGTCCATTGCTGTTCCCCTGGGCCATCATGGTCGGCATGGCCAGGGTGATCCTGGGCGTTCATTTCCCGACGGATACCCTCATAGGCGCCTTGATGGGCAGCGGCCTGGCTTTTTTCAGTCTGGAGTATTTGTTGAAGTGAAAATTTTTTTTGGCGTACAAGGAACCGGCAATGGCCATATCACGCGAGCCCGGGCCATTGCGCCCAAACTCAGGGAGGCCGGCGCGGAGGTCACCTGGCTCTTTACCGGCAGACCGAAGGATCAATTCTTCGAAATGGAGGTGTTTGGCGACTATGAGTGGCGGGCCGGGCTAACTTTCCAGACCCGGCACGGCAATGTCAGCTATCTCCACACGGCGTTGCGCAATGACCTGGTTCGCTTCGTCAGGGATGTCCGATCCCTGAATCTGACCGAATACGACATGGTGGTGACCGATTTCGAGCCGGTCACGGCCTGGGCCGCGCGCTTGCGTGGTATCCCCACGGTGGGTATTGGGCATCAGTATGCCTTCGGCTTCGATGTGCCCAAAGCGGGCGTCGATCTGATGGGGGTGCAGGTGCTGAAATATTTTGCCCCGGCCACGGTGGGTCTGGGCGTCCACTGGCATCACTTCAATGGACCCATCCTGCCGCCCATCATTGAAACACATCTGCCGCATGCTCCTCGCAAGGGCAGCAAGATCATCGTCTATCTGCCATTCGAAGACGTCAGGGATATCATCAGGCTGCTGAAACCCTTTCACGCCTATGAGTTTCATGTGTATAACCCGGGTGGCCCTGTCGCCACGGAGGGCAAGGACACACATATCCGAATCAAGGGTTTATCGCGCCAGGGCTTCCGCGAGGATTTCGTCGATTGCGGCGGCGTCATCTGCAATGCCGGCTTCGAATTGCCCAGCGAGGCGCTCCATCATGGCGAGAAGTTGCTGGTAAAACCCCTGCATCGGCAGATGGAGCAAATGTCGAATGCCCTGGCCCTGGAAACCCTTCGGCTGGGCGAAGTCATGCATGATCTCGACGCCGAACATCTGGCGACATGGCTAGGGGCGGATCACTCCCATGAGATTCGCTTTCCCGATACAGCCAGAGCCGTAGCCGAGTGGCTGATGAAAGGCGATCTGACGATCAACCAGGAATGGGTTGAATCCCTGTGGCGTGGAACCCGCAACATCAATCGGATGATGTAACACAGCCAGGATAGCAGTGCGAGGGTAGTTGACATGCTGGGTGTTACCCAGCCGCCCTTCATGGCATATCATTGCCCTCTTTTGGGCTACTTCGATTTCACTTTCCCAGGATTTACACCATGGCGGGACAAAACCTTTCCGGTTTCTCCAGGATTTATGCGGCATTCTTTCACTCTGTTCGCGGTTTCAAGGCCACCTGGCTTCATGAAGAAGCTTTCCGTCAGGAAGTTTATCTGCTGATCGTAGCCGGGCCGCTAGGGCTCTGGCTGGGCGAAACCGGCATCGAGAAAGCCCTGCTCTGCGGAAGTCTTATTCTGGTGCTGATCGTGGAACTGTTGAACACCGGCATCGAGATTGTGGTCGACCGCATCAGTTTCGAGCGTCATGAACTGTCGGGTCGGGCCAAGGACGTGGGATCCGCCGCGGTCCTATCCTCGCTGGCGCTTGCCGGACTGGTTTGGGCCTTGGTGCTGGGACCCAGACTGATAGCCGGGTAAGACAGCTTAATTCATTCCCCCTACGCGGGCCTCATCGATAAGCGCTGTTGTCACTTATCTGTCATATTTGCCCCGTACATTGCCTTGTTCGCAATATACAAAGGGGGATGAATGCTGAACATTCTAATCGTGGAGGACGATTTAACCATTCGCGACATGCTCAGAGACATGCTCGAAATGGCGGACTTCAACGTACAACTGGCGACGGACACCCAGAGAGCGCAGGCCCTGCTTACAGAAAAATCGCCCGATCTCATCCTATTGGACTGGATGCTTCCCGGGCAAAGCGGCATCGATTGGGCCAGACGGCTGCGCAAGGACAACAATCTTGCTTCAATTCCCATCATCATGCTGACGGCGCGCGGCGAGGAGGACGACAAGATCAAGAGCCTCGATAGTGGCGTCGACGATCACATCACCAAGCCCTTCTCCTCGCGCGAGTTGCTGGCCAGAATCCGCGCCGTGCTCCGGCGATGCGGTAAACTGGAACAGAAAAATCGTATTGAACTCGGCGGCGTCACCCTGATCACCGATCAGCATCGAGTTTTGATCACCGAGGTACCGGTCAGCATCAGCCCGACCGAATACCGACTGCTGGAATTCTTCCTGACGCATCCGGATCGAGTCTACAGCCGAACCCAGCTCCTGGATCAGGTCTGGGGTCGACACACGTTTATCGAAGAGCGGACGGTGGATGTGCATATCCGCCGGCTCCGCAAGTTATTGACCGAATTCGGTCGGGAAAATTTGATACAGACCGTCAGAGGTTTTGGCTATCGCTTTTCCGCCGAGGAATGAAGCGAGCCTTCATGGATTACCCGTGACTGGATAATCCGACGGCTCTTTACAGGAGATGAGTATGAGGATACGAGCAACCGCACTCACGGCACTGTTGCTGGTGGTTTTAACTTTGCCGCCGTCGCAAGTATCGCTTACCTGGGTGAGGGCGAGATTGCGGCCACGGCTCATGATCAATCCGGCCTCAAAGGTCTGCTCGAGGATGGAGCAACGCCTCGCGCTCAGATTGGCGGCCTGGGAGGGGCCATTGCCTACAGTGGGCAAGGCGATATCTACTATGCCGTTCCTGATCGTGGACCCGGAGCGGGCGAAACCACTTTCATATCCCGCTTGTACAAGTTGGAACTTCGGCTGAGACAAACCGATTCCAAATTTCGGCTTGAGCCACGCCTGATGGCGACCCACCTGTTAAGCGATGAAGCCGGGCATCACATGACAGGCGATGCGTCGGCCTACGATGCCGTCAATTCGCCAGCAAGTCTGCGCATGGACTCGGAGGGAGTGCGGGTCAGTCCCGACGGCAAGAGCGTTTTCATTTCCGATGAATACGGTCCTTTCATTCACCAGTTCGATATTGCCAGCGGACGACGCCTCAAGAGCCTACCCATACCCAACAAGTTTCATATTGATTACCCTTCGAAATATGTTCGGGAAGAACTGAATCGTAATCTGGTCGGCCGTCAGAGTAACCGGGGCCTCGAAGCCCTGGCGATAACGCCGGACGGTAAGCGTCTTGTATCCGTCATCCAGGATCCCCTCATCCAGGATTGCCATCATGACAGCGAGAACAAACTGGTTGGCCTCTACAATCGCATTCTGGATATCGATCTCAAGACGGGCGCAATCCATGAATTCGCCTACGCCCTGGAGGATCCCAGGAATGGCGTATCGGAAATCCTGGCCCTGAATGATCACCAATTTCTGGTGTTGGAGCGCGATAGCAAGGCCGGTTCGGAAGCACGCGACAAGAAACTGCATTTGATCGATCTGAATGGTGCAAGCGACATCCATGGCCTCAAGTCACTCACGGAGCAGGCGTTGGCTGAGGAAAAAACGCAGGGCACTCCCCCCTTCATACCGGTCCAGAAGCGGCCTTTCCTCGATATTCTGGCCCAAGGGATTTCGGCCATTCCGGAAAAAATCGAGGGTATGGCCTTCGGGCCAGATCTGGCCGATGGCCGTCGCCTGCTCATCCTGAGTTCGGATAACGATTTTTCCAAAACCGAGAGCACCCGTTTCTTTGCTTTCGCGGTCGATCGAACCGACCTGCCGGATTTTCATCCGCAACAATTCCATCTAGCCAAAGCGGGCGATAAACGATAGCGCACCTCGAGCACCAGTCCATGCAGCCCAAGACCGCCCTGAAAACCATAAAAAGGCCCTCACGAACGGGCGCGACAAAACGCGAGCAGCGCAAACCCCTAAGTCTGACCACATGGATTTTCATTGGCCTGACCGGCGGCATCCTGACCGGATTGTTCATAGGTGAGTATGCCGATAATCTGAAATTCATCGGTGACATATATATTGGCCTGATGCAGATGACGGTGTTGCCTTACATCGTATTCTCATTGATCGGCAATATTGGCCGCTTGTCGATTCGCGAAGTGCGGATGTTGGCCAAGTACGGCTTGCTGACATTCGTTGGACTCTGGCTGTTGGCCTGCCTGACGGTATTGATTTTTTCCGGGGCGTTTCCGGAACAGTCCATCGGAAAATTCTTCAGTACCTCGATGGTGGATCCTCCGCCCAGGCTCAATCTGGTCAATCTCTTCATACCCTCCAATCCCTTCCGCTCCCTGGCCGACAATGCCGTTCCCGCTGTGGTCATTTTCTGCCTCCTGTTTGCCGTTTCCATCATCGGCTTCGAGGAGAAGAAAAGCCTGCTGGATCATGTGAGCCTCATTGCTCGCGCCTTGCATCGGGTCAATGGTTATGTGGTGAAGTTGACGCCCATGGGGGTTTTCGGGATCGCCGCCAATGCCGCCGGAACCATGACCTTGACGGAATTTGAACGTCTGCAGGGCTATTACCTGGGGTTTTGCGCCAGTGTGCTGATGTTGTCCTTCGTTCTCCTGCCGCTGATCGTGGCCAGTTGCACACCATTCAGTTACCGCCAGATTCTCCTGGCTTCACGCAATGCGTTATTGACGGCCTTTGTCACAGGTAGCGTGTTCCCCGTCATCCCCCTGCTCATCGATGGGGTCAACGATTTATTCAGCGAGCATTTCCTGAAGGATCCCCGGCATGCCGAATTTCCCGAATTCATTTTGCCCCTGGCCTACCCATTTCCAGACAGTGGCAACGTGGTTGATTTGATCTTCATCAGTTTCGCCGCCTGGTTTGTCGGCGACCCACTGTCGCTGGGTCAGAGTCTTTACATGCTGGGAACCAGCTTTTTCCTTCTGTTCGGCAAGGTGTACCTGACCATTCCCTTTCTGTTGAACAGCCTGCAAGTTCCGCAGGACATGTTCCAGTTATTCCTGGCCGCGGGCGTATTGGCCGCGCGCGTGGGGGATGTGCTCAGCAGCATGCATTTCCTCGTTTTTACCATCCTGACCACGGCGGCCATGTCCGGCCTGCTCAATATAAGCTGGCGGAAAGTCGCCTGGGCCGTTGGCATCGGTTTGGGAACGATGTTGCTGGTGGCCGCGAGCATGCATTTTCTACTGAAAAACGTGGGCGTGGCGAATGGTCAGGACGCCATCCTGGCGCACATGGACCTTTTGGAAGGTCCGGTACACAGCGAGATTGAGAGGACCGGAACACCCAATCCCGTCGGGCTGAGCCCCGGGCAGAACCGGTTGCAGCGCATCAAGCAACGCGGCAAGATTCGGGTCGGTTTTCGTCCCGATAATCTTCCCTATAGTTATTTCAATGCCGACGGCAAATTGGTCGGCTTTGACATTGACTTCATGAGCCGTCTGGCCCTGGATCTCGGGGTAGGCATCGAATTCGTACCCTATCAATCCAGCACGCTCCTGGAACAAATCAAGCAGGATCATTTCGATATCGCAGCTTCAGGTATCACTGACACGCTGGAACGATCCAGCAACACCCTGATGACGGAGTCCTATCTCGTCGTCAACATGGGTTTGGTGGTCAAAGACCATGACCGGGATGAATTTGAATCCGTGGAAAAAATCGCCCGTATTCCCCATCCACGTATCGGCGTTATCAGGGGGAGCTATTTCGATAAACGGGCGCGCGAATATTTCAGCACGGCGGAAATAGTGCCCTTGGACTCGCCGCGCGAATTCTTTGAGGAAGAATGGCGTCAACTCGATGCCCTGGCGATGCATGCCGAGAGCGGCGCCGCCTGGACACTGCTTTACCCTTCGCATTCAGTCGTCAATCCACTCAACCGGAGGGAAAGCGCCCCGGTTTCCATCGCCGTGGCGGGTTATGACCTCGTCCTGGATGACATGCTCAACACCTGGATCATGCTCAAGAAAATGGACGGCACGACCGACAAGTTGTTCGAACATTGGATGATGGGCAAGACTCCGGGTGTTCGCCCGCCACGCTGGAGCATCCTCCGGGATGTTCTGCATTGGTTGGATTAACCGGAAAATTCCGCATGACACCCTGACTGTCACAGAACTGTCATATAACTGTCATATTTAATTCATAAAGCCCGTTTAAGGTTGCTGTTCGCGCATCCAAGCGTAGCGCGAGTGCAACAAAACAACAGACTAACGGGATACTTTATGAATATGAAACCGCTCCGTTATGCCATAACGGTGCTTTTAGGCGGGGGCATCGCCATTCCCGCTCAGGCGGCGCTGGAACTTTACGTGGACAGCAAAACGAGCCAGGTCTTTACCACACCGGGGCCAGGCCGCATCAAGCTGGGTGAATTCGAGCAGGTCGACAAACAGGAAACCCAATCACAGAAGAAGGCCAAGAAATCCAGCTCTTATGCCGGCGGCGCCGCGTATGGGGACTCCGCCTACAGCGCCAAGGCTGATTTGGCCACCACCGAGGAAGTCAAGAAGGTTGAGGACAAACTCAACCAGCGCATCGATGCGGTGGTCAACAAGCCCAAGAAGCCGAATGAGGCCAAGGCCACCATCGACGACAAGGGTTTCCGCTTCGAAACCAATGACAGCGCCTTCAAATTCAGCCTGAATGGTCGTCTGCATACCGATGCCGACATGTTCTCCGGTGGTGACATTATTACCTTCAGTGATGCCAACGGTAATGGTTCATTTGATCCCGGCGAAAAGAATGACGGTACGCTGGACTACAATCGCCTGACCGATGGCACTGAAATCCGCCGGTTACGTATGGAATTCGCGGCCCAGTTCTATGAAGACTGGAAAATGAAAATGCAGCCCGAACTGGCCAACGGCGGCGGCAACCTGACCGTCGGCATCCGTGATGCCTTCGTGCAGTACACCGGATTTGGCGACGCGGGCTATTTCACCGTTGGTCAGAGCAAGCAGCCTTACAGTTACCAGCAGATGATGTCCTCGAACGACATGGTCTTCATGGAGCGTTCGACTGAATATGAATTCACCAACCGCTCGGTCAACCGCGCGATCGGTCTGCGCTATGACTTGCCAGGCACATGGTGGGGTTTCAGCACCGGCATCTATGGCGACACGGCCACCCGCCAGACCTCCGGAACCTCGACGCAAAATGACGAAGGTTGGGGTGGGGCGATGCGTGCAACCATTGCGCCTTGGTATCAATCGGATGAATTGCTGCATCTGGGTGCATCCGCCGCTTACCGAGCGCCCTCGAGCCAGAACCGGAAGGTCACCTACCGAATTGCGCCCACCGCCATCAGCCAGGTCGATTACCTGGATACCGGCGGAATGCCGGATATCCAAAACAGCCAGTTCGCCAATGCTGAACTGCTGGGCGTCTACGGACCGCTGTCGATCGAGTCGGAATACAACGGCACCTGGATCAACAGCAATGATTCAGAAACCAGTGCGGGTGCACCTGCTGGCAACGGTTACATGCAGGGCGCTCACTTCGACATGGCCTATATACTGACGGGCGAATCCAGAGCCACGGTGTATAGGGCGGATCAGGGCGTCGCCGGACGCATCAAGCCCAACCAGAACCTTAACTTCGACGATGGCTGGGGCGCTTGGGAACTCAAGGGCCGCTTCATGTGGGTGGACATGAACCAAATCGCGGATCGCACGTATGCCGGCGGCAACCAGGTGGCTTCCACGTTTGGGTTTACAGCGCTTTTTACTCCAAGAAGTTACTCAAAAAATCACAAAAATTCATAATTTGTTATTTAAAACCAATGACTTAGCACTTACAAAGATAATTTCTTTAAGTAACTAATCGATCAAGAA
>Ga0172373_10001121_pt1 | contig 43523 bp, 39 predicted proteins | sample Lak10m_2_FD_114546 | JGI IMG/M metagenome (GOLD analysis project Ga0172373, IMG submission 114546) | Freshwater microbial communities from Kabuno Bay, South-Kivu, Congo - kab_092012_10m | ecosystem: Environmental > Aquatic > Freshwater > Lake | place: Democratic Republic of the Congo... | reverse complement strand
TCTTCCTCTAAAAACTGAGCTTTTGAAATACCGCAATATTCAAAACCCAAACGCTTTGCTTCTTCTTTAATAAAATGTGTTAATGCAACTTTATTCATTCTTCAAGTTAAAAGTATGAATTTCTTGCCACACTTTATTTTCATATCTCATCAAAGAAAAAGAGTTACAACTGAAACTTTTATCAAACTTTTTTTCTTTATACACATGCCATGCTTTTGCAAATTGTTCTTTTTTTAAATCTCTAAAGGCAACAGTTATGTGAGGATGAAAACCTCTTTTATCTTCCAATTGATTAAAAACAAATAAATGCTTCATACACTTAACAACTTGTTTTTGTAATAGTGATAAAGTATCACTCATTTTTACATCTATAAAAATTACCCGATCATTAAAATGTGAAAAATGATGGAGCTGAATTTCAAAAGATGTATTGTTATTTTGAAGGTCACTTAATGCAAAAATTAGGTGCTGTTCTTTTTCTTGTTTCCATAAAAATGGCATATGCAATGTAATATGTGCTGGCGCATTTTTAGCTCCTTTTGATTGGTAGTTATTAGCAAAATCAACTTTTATACTTTCTGCCTCATTCATTACATCTTTCGGTGGTAGTATAGCAATAAAATAGCGTTTTTCGGAAATTGAACCCATTTTTTAGTTAATTTGCAATGTTAAAGATAATGGAATTAGAAAAGCAACAAAAACAGCTTAGCGATTGGCAAATCATTCTGAATAAATTTAAAGAATTTACAGGAGAAGAACCGCAAATAGATGGCATTCTTTTTTTAATTGGTGTGCAAGAGCTGGGAATGGGTTTTCGTAAATTTAAAAAAGACGAAAAACTTTCGGTTATGCATATTGCCATTTGTACTTTACTTGAACCCTATGGTTTTTATGAATTTGCAGGGAGAGATAAGGATGGTTGGCCACATTGGACTAAAAAAGAAAACATTCCTTTTTTAGAAAGCAAACAACAAAATAAGTTAATGACCGAAGCCATAATTGATTACTTCAAAAAAGAAGGTTGGTTATAGTTCACAACAAAGCTCTAGCTCTTTTTGATAGTGTTTTAAAAAATTTAAGTTTAATATTATCGTATATATATTCTTAATTGTACCTAAGTTGACTCTACTAAAACGTATTGATTAAGCCAAAGTGTATTTTTCCGATTCGTAAATCAAACGAATTTGAAAATTGTTTTCCCAAAGCATAATTTAAAGAAAATATTCCAGCTTTTGTTTCAAAATTAATTCCTGCACCTAAACTTATTGGGAAGTCATTCACGTAATTTTTATTTATACTGCTTTCATACCAGGCACCTTCAGTAAAAATAAATAGTGCTGAATTTTCTTCAAATAAGTATCTGTATTCAATGGTTGGAATTATATAAGTGTTCGCAAAAATAGATTCTTCATCAAATCCTCGCAATGTTTTTAATCCTCCTATTCGGAATAGTTCATTTTTAAAAATGTTATCAGAGTATATTCCAGCTGCCTGAATTCCAATTTTTAAACACGATCTTTTTGCTATGGGCAAATAAGAATTAAAAGTAGTTTCCATTTGATACTGAGCACTGAATAAATCTACATTTCGATATGCGTTTTCATTTATGCGCGGATTTTGTTTTATTTTTCTGTTACCTGCACTTGCTTGCAGGTTAAAGCTGATTCCTTTTCGTGGGTTGAATTTATAATCTAGTTGTTCAATAAAACAGCCAATTCCGTATGAAATCGTTTGCATATCAGCAATCTCGGGCAGCACATTTGTGTTTTCGTATGCTGAAGTTGAAATTAACGAAGCGTTTCGTTGCTTGTAAAATAGTTTAATGTTATTTAGTCCGTTAAATAAATATTGAATATTAAAAAGATTATTTACATCAATGAATGATGTATCTTTTCTGTAAATTTTAATGGCATATTCTGTTCCAACGGGAGTAGAAAATAAATAAGGATAATTTGCTTTGATGTAAACATCTTGAGTTTGAGCCTGTAATCTTCTGAAGTTAATTTCTAACAATTCACCTGATTTTAAAATACTGTTTTGTAGTTTAATTTTAACATCTCCTGTAAAAATTGTTTTTCCATTATTACTGGGCAATAAGCCAATAATTCCATCAAATTGAGATGCGTTCTTTTTATCAAGAAATAAGTATAATTTAGTTGTTTTATCTGTCAACTTAATAAATGGAGATTTATTCTCTTTTAAAAAAGGCAATTGTTTTAATTTCTTGCTGATTTCCTGATTTTTTTTTTCTGAAAAGGGCATACCTTCTTTTAATTGTAAGTAATGCGTAATGAAATTGGTTGATACAATTTGATTGGGCTCTTGCTTTATGCTATCAAGTGTTATGAATTTATTTTTATCGATTTTTAATTTTGCCCCTATATCCGATGAATGTATAATTATGCTATCAAATTTTATAACGGCAAAAGGATAACCATTGTTTTCAAGGTAAAACAAAAGTTTAGTATAAATTTTCTTTAAATCACGTGGGGTAAAAAATTGTTTTTGATAACTCTCCGGATTTAAACCCGCATCAGCAAAAATAAGAATATCTTTTTTTTCGATTTTTAATTCTGTCCAATGATATTGTTCGCTAACATTAAAATAACTTATAGCGTCTTGATTTAAGAACACACAACTATCATTACTTGCAGTGAGGTAACCTTGTGCCTGTAATTGAGATATGATTAAGGCATTTTCTTTCTTTACATCATCTCTTGTGGTTAAGGAATTCTTGTATTTTAATTTTTTTATTGCTTTAGGGTTATTGCTGCAAATTAGTTTAAATGCGATTTGTGAGGATGCACTCATCCCCATCAAACAAAACAACAACACCCGAGTAAAAGTTAACATTAGTTGTTTTCTTTATCATTGCAAATTATTAAAAAATAATCGTTTTCTAAAGGTAAATAACCGTATTCATAGCAATAAAAATAGGTGCTTCCTTTTTGTGTTTTGTAAATATGGGTGATGTGTTTAAAATCAAAACCTTTTTCGTTTAACTTATTTTTATGCACTTTCGATTTTCCATCAGGTGCCAATTCTTCAAGTATTCTTCTGTTCCTCCGTAGCAGATTATTCACGTTACGAATATAATTAGTGACATTGCTATTTTGTTTGTTATTAAAATTATTACGACACTCATCTGAACAAAATTTTTTATCAGATCGTCCAATAATTTTTTCACCACACTCCGGGCATTGTTTATGTGTTATACTCATTAGTAATTAAATTAAAAAAAACATTTTACTTGCCACTGAAAAATTCTTTAAGATAAAATGGCTCAAAATAAGCAGTATCCTCAAACTCTTTATTGATAAACGATTTTAAACAATGTTTACCCATATTTATTGCTGAAGGCATTTGCTGAGAAAGAATTTGCGCATTACGAAGAATAGCTAAAAAGTCGCGACATTTTTCTGCACCATCACCAAATAAACAAATGTGTTTAAACTTCGAAAACTTTTCTGTTAATGAATTTTCATTAATGATAAAAGATGATGTAGCTTCAAGTTCTTTTTCAGTTTGATCATAAATACCCATATAAACTTCCAATCTTCTTGCATCCAACATTGGAACAAAAACACAATCGTTAAATGCTAATTTGTTTTTTAAACCTGCAACCATATTCTGTAAGGAATTCATGCTTATTAATGGAATATTTAAAGCATAAGCCATTCCTTTTGCTGCGCTAACCCCTATTCTTAAACCCGTGTAACTCCCAGGTCCTTTACCTACAACTATTGCTTTCAACTGTTGAGGTTTAAGTTTAGCATTTGCTAATACCTCATTTATAAAAACATGTAAATTCTCCGCATGTGTATAACCATTATTTACTTCACAAAATTGTATAAGCTGATCGTCATCAAATAATGCAACTGAGCAAACAGTGGTTGAAGTTTCTATGCCAAGAAAAAAAGACATGTTACAAATATAGCAATGGTGTATGAATTAAATAGTAGTTGGAAGGATAGAACTATTTACTTACTATTTTTCATTCAAATTCATTTAAACTTAACTTATTAATTTCGGCAGACAATTTTAATTTAATAGAACAAAATAGTTTCAATTAATAATAGAAATTATACGTGTTTGATTATAAAATAGTGTTTACATGAAATACATTTAACTTGATCGATAATTTTTCAACATTATCCCATTATATTTTTAGATAAACAAAAAGCTAATTGGCATATTTTAATGATATTCAATCACTTGAAATTAAATTTGAGTTCAAGTAAATACAAAAATGATGTTAATCAATTTAAGTAAAAATAACTCTTTAGTAACGTTAAAAAGCTAATTTTGGTTTTTCATTAAAAAATAAAATTATGCAAGAAGTTTACATAGTATCTGCAGTAAGAACTCCAATAGGAAGTTTTAATGGTTCTCTATCATCAGTATCAACTGGAAAATTAGGCGCTGCTGCTATTAAAGGCGCATTAGATAAAATTAAATTAGATGGTAAAGAGGTTGATGAGGTATTAATGGGTTGTGTAATGCAAGCAAATTTAGGGCAAGCGCCTGCGCGACAAGCAGCAAAGTTTGCAGGTTTACCTAACGAAGTGAGATGTACAACCGTAAATAAAGTTTGTGCTTCAGGAATGAAAGCATTAACGCAAGCTACACAGGCTATAAAGTTAGGAGACGCATCTGTAGTTGTAGCTGGTGGAATGGAAAACATGAGTAATGTACCTTATTACTTAGATGCTGCTCGTAATGGCTATCGCTTGGGTAACGGGGTTGTAATTGATGGACTTGTAAAAGATGGTTTAACCGATGTTTATCATAATAACCATATGGGTAATAGCGCTGAACTTTGCGCAAAAGAATTAAGTATTAGTAGAAAAGAACAGGATGATTTTGCGATTCAATCGTATAAACGATCTCAAGCTTCATGGGCTTCCGGTAAATTTAACGATGAAATAGTAGGTGTAGAAGTTCCTCAAAAGAAAGGCGATCCAATCGTAATAAAAGAAGACGAAGAATACAAGCAGGTTAAATTTGATAAAATTCCTGAGTTACGTCCTGTATTTCAGAAAGACGGAACTGTAACTGCAGCAAATGCTTCTACATTAAATGATGGAGCAGCTGCTCTAGTTTTAATGAGTAAAGATAAAATGGAAAAATTGGGGTTAAAACCTATTGCAAAAGTTATTGCTTATGCAGATGCTGAGCAAGCACCAGAATGGTTTACTACTGCTCCTGCAAAGGCAATTCCTTTAGCTATAGAAAAAGCAGGATTAAAATTAACTGATATTGATTTCTTTGAAATTAATGAAGCATTTTCTGTTGTTTCATGTGCAAATAATAAACTATTAAATCTTGATTCGACTAAAGTAAACATCAATGGCGGTGCAGTTTCACTTGGCCATCCTTTAGGAGCTTCAGGTGCACGAATTATAGTAACACTCATCCATGTTTTAAAACAAAACAATGCAAGATATGGAGTTGCCGGAATTTGTAACGGTGGAGGTGGAGCGAGCGCCGTGGTAATAGAAAATATAAATTAATTTTTATTCATCATGTTCGGAATTTGTAACCTGAGTATAGTTCCATGTAGGGCAGAACCCTCCAATAAAAGTGAAATGGTTACACAATTACTCTTTGGAGAGCATTTTACAATTCTGGAAGAAAAAGAAGAATGGCTGAACATTAAAAATGCTGCTGATTCTTATGAATCATGGATAAATCACAAGCAGTATTCTCCCATTAAAGAAAACACATTCAGTGCAATTGAATCTCAGCCAAAGGCAATAGTTACAGAACTATTTGCATTAGCAAAAAATAATAAAACCAATCAAAGTTTTCCTATACCAATGGGAAGTTCATTGCCGTTTTATCAAAACGGTCAATTTAGTATTGAAGAACAAAGTAATTATAGTATTGATTCGCTTAATGTAAAAAACACGTTTGAAGTTAATGTTGAAAAATGTTTGCAAACTGCCTTTTTATATTTAAATACTCCCTACTTGTGGGGCGGTAAATCCTGTTGGGGCATTGATTGCTCAGGTTTTACACAAATCTGTTTTGCAACCTTAGGTATATCATTACCTCGAGATGCATATCAACAAGCAGAAATTGGAAATGCACTTAGTTTTGTTGAAGAAGCTAAGGCAGGAGACCTCGCCTTTTTTGATAATGAAGAAGGAAGGATTATTCACGTTGGAATTGTATTGAATGATGCACACATCATTCACGCTTCAGGTAAAGTCCGTATCGATAAATTCGATCATTTTGGCATCTTTCATTCTGAAAGAAAAAAATACTCACACCAATTAAGAGTGATTAAACGTGTGGTGTAATTAATTTTTTATTTTATTAATACCCAAAAATTTCCTTCAACGACAGGTAAGTTACTTTACCATATTTCTCTAAGGTTTTAATATCAAGTGCATCTTTTTTGCCCAATACCAAAATTGTACTTGGTAAAGATTTGATATTCTTACTCTGGAAATTTTTCACGTCAGTAAATTGCATGTCTTTTACTTTTTCAAAAACTACTTTTCGAATATCGTAATCAATACCTAGTTTTTTTGATTGTTCGAAGTTGAATAAAATACCTGCTTTAGTAATTCGCTCCGTTCTAAATTTAGAGATGATAGCATCTTTTGCACTATTGAATGAAATATCAGATTGAGGCATTTCATTTAATAATTCATTCATACCACTTAATGCTTCTGCTAACTTATCAGCTTGCGAACCAATGTACGAATACGAATAATATGGTTTACCTTTTTTACCTAACGAACGATAGCTTGATGATACACTGTAAGCAAGGGCTCTTGATTCGCGCAACTCCTGAAACACAATGCCCGACATACTTCCACCGAAATACTCGTTGTATAAATTTACAACTGGTGCAAGCTCCGGACTGAAAGTTTCTCCTTTGCCAAGCATAATGATTTCTACTTGCTTCATATCATAATCTACAACATACACATTGTTTCCTGTTGATTGCTCGGTGAAATCTACACTTTTAGGAATTTCTTTTTTAGTTGCAGGAAGTTTGTGTGATTTATCTAACGATGCCATTAACTCTTCTTGAGATTTTGTTCCATAATACAACACACGATGCGGGTAGGAAAACAACTCATGAATTTTACTGATTAAATCTTCTGCTTTTACATTTTTTAATTCCTCATCACTCATCACATTGGTAAACGGATTTTTCGGACCATAAACTCCGTAGTTATACATGCCTGAACGAAGAATGGTATTTTTCTCCAACTTAGCATCTTCTCTTGATTTTAGTTTATCTTGTTTCAATTGTTCCAACACTTCATTATCCAATTTTGCATCAGTAATTAAATCATCTAATAAATCCAATGCTTTATCAAAACTTTCGCTGATACCATTCATGCTCACGCTTGATTGCTCAGCTCCTGAATTTACAGAGAAACTTGCGCCTAGTTTGTAAAACTCTTGCTGAATTTGTTCAGGAGTGTATTTGGAAGTCCCCAAGTAATACAAGTAATCAATCGCTAAAGGCAACAATTTATAATTGTTTGAACCCATATCAAACACATAATACATGTCGAAAGTTTTGTTTTCGGTATTCTTTAAGCAAGAAACAGGAAGACCTGATTTGCAGGTAAAGTGAGTGATGTCTTTTTTAAAATCTAAAAACACGGGTGAAGATTCTGCAGGTTTGTTATTCACCAAAGCTTTTAAAAACGGGGATTGTTCTTCACGGTTTACAGGAACCGGAGTAATGGATGGTTTTTCAACTTTCTGAACATCTTTGTTTTCTCCGGTGCGTTTGTAAACAATGGCATAATTGGAATTAAAATTTTGTTTGGCAAAATCCATGATTTGCTGTTTGGTAATTTTTTCTAATCTGCTTATTTGATTTACTTCATAACTCCATTGTTGCCCAAATGTAAATGAACTTGCCATTTTCATTCCTCTCGAAAAATTATTTTCATTTTGTTTGGTTTCAGAATATTTTATATCGTTGATTATGGCTCCAATTAACCAATCCGGGAAATCACCTTTCTTTACTTTATCCAATTGCTCTAAAAATAATTTTTCCAAGTCTTCTAACTTTTGACCTTCTTTAGGTTCTCCGCCAAAAAGCAACACGCTGTAATCTTTCATTTTTTCGAAGTAAGAATAACTCGATAAAACTTTTTGTGATTGATTTAAGTTCAAATCAAATAAACCTGCTTTGCCATTTGATAAAATATAACTTAACATCATCGCTAAATCGGCATCTTTAGAATTTGCCCCGCCACAACGAAATGCCATCATCATATTTTCTGCTTTCGGGCCAAACACTTCCATTGTAATTGGTTTTTCAATTGGCTTTTCAGCTTCAAATTTATATTCATCTACCGGTTTAGGTTGCCAGTTACCAAATTTGGCTTCAATCCATTTAATGGTTTGATCAGGATCTAAATCTCCACTCAAACAAATGGCCACATTGTTTGGAACATAATATTTATTAAAATAATTATTGATTTCAGTCATCGAAGGATTTTTTAAATGATCGATTGTTCCGATAGTAGTTTGTTGACCGTAATTGTGTTTTTGAAAAACAGCAGCCATTAATTTTTCCCAAGCCTGATTATCATCGCTGTCCAAACCACGATTTTTTTCTTCATATACCGCTTCTAATTCGGTATGAAATAAACGCAACACAATTTTCTGAAAACGGTCTGCTTCCAATGTTAACCAGTTTTCCAATTGATTAGAAGGAACATCGTTGATGTAAACAGTTTGCTCAACAGAAGTAAATGCGTTCGTGTTTTTGCAACCTAATGCTGCTGCCATTTTATCGTATTCGTTGGCGATGGCATAAGTTGCTGCAACGCCCGAAACGCTATCAATTTCATGATAAATTTTCTTCCGTTTTTCTGTGTCAGATGTTTTTCTATATACTTCATACAGTGCTTCAATTTGTTTTAAAAACACTTCTTCTTTTTGAAAATCTTTTGTTCCAAATTTATCTGTTCCTTTAAACATCATATGTTCAAGGTAATGTGCTAGGCCTGTAGCATCGGCAGGATCATTTTTGCTCCCTGCTTTTACGGCAATGAGTGTTTGAATGCGAGGCTCATTTTTATAAACACTCAAATAAACTTTTAATCCATTTTTTAGAGTGTATATTCTCGCTTTTAATGGATCGTTTGGAACTGATTCGTAATTTAATTTTGTTTCGTTTGGTTTCGCAATTACTTTTTGTGCGTAAGTAGAAGTTGTTATACTTATTGAAATAAGTAATGCGATTAAACTAATTTTTTTCATGATGTATAAAATTCAAGGCATTAAAATAAGTAATTTTTAGTTACCTAGTTTTATGATTTTATTATTCTTAAATGTTTATTGAACGATTGCCTTATATAAATTAAACGGGTGTCGCTTTTAAATCGTTATTTTCATTGCTAAAAAGTGATATATCTTTTTTTGCTAGCCAATCTTTTTCTCTCTCTTCATTAAGAATTATTGGCATGCGCTTTTTGGTGTTGTGAATTTCGCTCATCAATCCATTTGGATTTTAAACTGATTTTTGCTTTTCACTTTTTCATTTAACAACTTAATTTTAGTTGTTTTTACCTTAAATTATTGATTTTGCTCTCTAAAAAAGGATTTTCTTTTTGCCGATTGATTAAATTATTTTTTTTAATTTTCTGTAATTCCGGTTAGGTTTTAGTCGTTATCAATTAATAAAACACATTGATATGAAAACGAACCTAATTATTCTGTTAATGCTACCTGCATTTCTTAGCTTTTCCCAAGGCGAATCTATAAAGAATACAGCACTTCATGAAATAATGACGGATTCGTTGTATAAGTCAATGACATATTTTTGTCAAGAAGTTATTGATGATTTTACAAAGACAAAAGTCACCAAAAAAAATGTTGATAAATTTATTAATTTTTTATCCAAAAACTCGGCTAAGGAAGTACAATCACTAAACTTTTTAAGTCCCGAAAAGACAAAAAAAGATTCAATGATTGATTATATTAGAAAAGATTTAATGACGTTAGTTGGTTCAAACGTACATTTTCAATACAAGGCTTGGGATGGTTGGGATGGTAAATCACCGTATGTGATGTTCAGATTTGATTTGGTTCATAAAGATTATGATAAACAATTTGTTGTTATTATAGACACTAAAAACAAAGTGCATACTATTTTTTCAGTGAACTCGCGATGGTGAATCACCTCAATATATATCATTTTAATTAAAATAAATGATTATTGAGTAGCATTGAGTTAAGTGTATGATTGGCAATTAAAAAGAGAATATCTACAAATAAAAATCAACCAAAATAGCGCATATAAAATAACCATATCGCAACTATCATTATCAAATAAAAAACAATTTACCTACATGAAAACTTACTCAGAAATAAAAGCTAAAGAATTAGAAGTGACAAAAGATTTATCTACTAAATGGGTTAAAACCAGGCTTAAATCAGCAAAAATATCCAAGTATATAATTGATGAAAAAGTTTTTTTATTGCATCTTTATTGGTTGTTTTATTTGTTTTAGTTGAACATTTACCAATGTCTAAAGATCCTTTATTTCTCATTTTAGTATTATTATTTGCTCATTTTGTATATTACAAAATGGTTATGAATTTAATGTTCAAACCTTTGGATCGTGAATTAGATTTGCAGATTAGAGCACTTGAGGAAATTTATAACAATAGAATTTAATTAAAAACCATACTGGTTAAAGAAATTAACTCTTTGCAAGTATGGTTATTATCTCATCCAATCGTGTAGTGTAGCGTTTTGATAGTTTTTCCTGACGCATTTTCCAGGTGCGACCTAAATCCTGACAAGCGAGTTTTATTTTTTGTGATCCGTTAACGCAGTTAATTTTATCAATAACATCCATTAACTTTTCATGCTTTGGATGAGGTTGCTGAAAAAGGTTGATTTGACTAATGTTTTCGGGAGTTATGTTCATTACAATTACACCTGCTTTTTTATAGTGATACCCTTTTTTAAAAATAAATTCCAACCCTTTTACTGCATAATGCACAAGATCGATGCTGGAGTTTGTAGCATACGGAAGTTGTAGTACACAATTTTTACTGTATTGAGGAAGGTCTGCACGAAATCCGTTAGTATGAACAAATACCATTATGGCATTGCAATGCGATTGTTGCCGACGCAGTTTTTCGGCACAACATACTGCAAAAGTAGATACACGTTCTGTTAAATCAGTAAATTGCGTATAAAGTTCTTCGAATGATCGTGTTGTTGCAATGTGTTTTTTTGGTTTTATATCTTCCAGTTCTAAAATAGAAATGCCCTGAAGTTCTTTTTGTAAACGTAGTCCAACAACCGACATGTTTTTTTTAATCCATACCTCGGGTAACTGTGTAAACTCGTATGCTTTTTTTATGCCCATGCTTTGTAATCTTTTGGCATGTCTTCTTCCTATGCCCCACACATCCTCTACGGGAAGCCATTTCAGTGCTTTTATGCGCGCCTCTTCGCTGTTGATGTAGTAAACACCACCTGTTTGCTCAGGAAATTTTTTTGCTATTTTATTGGCCACTTTTGCAAGTGCTTTAGTTGGAGCAAAACCTACGCTAATAGGAATTCCTGTTCCCTGAAGAACTTTCCGGCGCATATTATTTCCAATTTCAGAAAAGTTAAAACGCTCGTAGCCATCAAACTTTAAAAAAGCTTCATCTATACTATAAATTTCCATATCGGGGGAGTAATGCGCCAGTAGAGACATTACACGCGAACTCATATCGCCGTAAAGTGCAAAGTTTGCCGAAAAAACACTTACTTTTTTTTCATCAAACAACTGCTGATACTGAAAAGCAGGCGCACCCATTGGTATGCCAACTGCTTTGGCTTCATTGCTTCTTGCAATTACGCAACCGTCGTTATTAGATAAAACAACAACAGGTTTCCCATTCAGTGAAGGAGAAAATACACGCTCGCAACTGGCGTAAAAATTATTACAATCAATCAGGGCAAACATTAAAATGATTTAATCACGTGTGTAACAATTCCCCAAATAATGAAATCATTATCCTTGGTTACTTTCACCGGCTTATAAATAGGGTTTGCAGGAATCAGCCAGCAGCAATCCGATTCTAGTTTAATGGTTTTAACAGTAAACTCACCATCAATAAAACAAACTGCAATGGCCCCATTTTTCGGCGACAAACTTTTATCGATAATCATTAAGTCGCCATGATGAATGCCAACATCTTTCATCGAATTTCCACTAACTCTACCGAAAAATGTGGTAACCGGATTTTTAATACAAATTTTATTAAGGTCGATGGAAGTATCTAAAAAATCATCTGCAGGAGATGGAAACCCTGCACTGATGCTAGATGAAACCAATGGTAATTTTGCCGATGTAGTTACTGAAACTGCATGTATACTAATTGCTTTAGATTGATGTAATGCATTCGAAATCATGATTGAATTATTAAAAAAATTATTGCTACAAAATAATTAAAATAAAACTACAAAATATAGCATTAAAAAATAAATAATTCAGAAATAATTTTAGTAAAGAATATGTAGATGAAAACTACTAATTAAATGTTTACAAATAAGCTTTTAACATTTGTGTTTTCTAATTGGATTAGTTTGCTCCCTAAGTATTAAAGCATCAATATAATATACAAAAAAGCGAAGCCGAAAATTTTAATTTTCGGCTTCGCTTTAAATGTGATTAAGAAAAAATTATTTTTTTGAATCAGTAATAATCTGTTCCGCCTTTTTCACATAAGCATCGTCCTGATCTTCTTTTGCTAAAGTAATAACTTGCGTCGCTGTAGCTGCAGCACCTTTTTTATCAGTTGATTTTAATTGAATTTTTGCTTTTAATAACAACACCCAATATGCTTTCGGATTTTGAGAAACTGCTTTATCTGCCCATTCTAAAGCTAATTTTAGATCTTTATTGTTTTCATAATAGTAGCTTGCCGCCTGATAATATGGACGTGAATCATTGATGACATTTTTTTCAATGTTCTTCATGATTTTTGTATCAATATCAGCTACTATATTAAAAGCTACTTTTGTGTTTTCCCATCTTAATTCAATGTTTGCAGTGGAAGATGTAATGTTGGCTACATTAATTTCAAATGTTTCTACTTTTTCTGTTAATGAAGCAGTTTTAACCGAGAAACGAATTAACTCATTTTCTTTTTTGTATTCTCCGGTATTGCCACCTAAGGTTAAATCTTTATATAACATTAATTCCCAATTGTCTTTGTTTGGTATAGAATACAGCGCGTAAGTACCTGCTGCAACATTTTGTCCTTCAACTTTTACATCTTCACCAAAAGTAATTTTAGTGGAACTGTTTGCTCCAGTTCTCCAAATTTTTCCAAAAGGAACAACGTCTCCAAAAACAACTCTTCCTTTTGCACTAGGTCTTGAATATTCAATACTAACTTCGGATAAAGCAAAATTTTGTTTAATGGTTTGTAAAGGGCTTGGCGCTGGTGTTTTTAATTGCGCGTTTACAGTTAAACTACTTGCTGTGATTGCAATTGCCGCTGTAAAAATTTTGATTTTTTGTAACATGTTAAATTTCTTTTTTATGGTTTTAAAAATTTTAGAAAATCAAATATAAACTTTTACTTGAAATTGATTGTTTTGATTAATTTTTGATGAAAAAGCGTCTGCATTAATTAATCAATTCAATAGTTTAGTTATAGATTCATTTAGCAAATGAATTTCATTTTGTTTCAAATATACAATCCTAAATTTTTCGTTAAGGTGTTTGGCAAGGTATTCTTGTTCGGTTTGTCCGGGAGTTGGAATGAAAATGATGTTTTTAGTAAGAGGCAAAAGTTCCATGATACTTGTGTATCCACTTCTGCAAATAATTACTTTTGATTGATGAACCAATTGAGATATTTTTTCTGAATTGATTTTGTGAAAAACTGTAATGTTATCTTCAGATAAATTTCCTTCAATTATACCTCTTACTAAACAAATTTTAAAATTTGTTTTTCTGAGTTCATTTACTATTTTTTTTTCTAAAATACTTCGCTGAGGTTCAAGTCCGGAAAGTAGAATTAGTACATCGTATTTTTTTTTAACAAGCTCAATTGATGGTTTTAATCTACTGAGTAAACCAATTTTATGAATTGGGATTTTAATATGGTTGTTTTTCGATAATTTTCCTGAGTAATTTAAATCCTCATCATCAGGTACCCAACATTCATTAAAACGATTGATGTAAGAGGCATTTTTTTTATGAATAATAGTCCTAAACAAAGGACTTTCCGGAGCTAACTGATGACTTAGAATTATAGATTTTATCTTATTGCTATATAATCCATACCGATTGTCACTAATAATTAAATTAATTTTCTCTTTGCTCAACAACTCATCAAGCCATTTTTTTTCTTGATTGATTACGCTAAGAATTTTAGGAATTTGCAATGCAATTTTAATCCACTGTGGCAGAAACGCTGAATAGCGAATGGAATAGCCGAATAAATCAACACATTGAATATTTAGTTGATGTTGGCTGATGAATTCCTGTTGTTCTTTTGTTCCGGCAAAAAGAATTTCATTTCCTTTCTGTAATTGTTTTTCAATAATCGGTATGCAACGGGCTGTGTGTCCAAGTCCCCAGTCGAGTGGTGCAATTAAAATGCGCTGAGCCATTATTGGTTACTGATGACTTCGATGAAACCTTTAAGTTTAACTGTTTCTATACCTGTGTAACGAATCATTTTTACTTCGCAGAGATAATAGTAAGTTCCATTTGCACATATTTTATTTGTTTGCTGAATTTTACCATCCCAGCCAATTGCGGCATCAGTTGTTTCATAAATTAAGTTGCCCCAACGGTTGTAAATTTTTAAATCAACATCTTTAACAAATTTGTTTTTAATAGGAATAAAAATATCATTTACCTGATCACCGTTCACTGTAATGATATTTGGCAATACGTATTCAGGGCAATTATCAACACACATTTTTTGCAACAAAGCACTTTCGTTTCCAAACGAATCAACTGCAGTAACTGCATAACAACCTGCAATAGAACTTGAATAGTCGCTAACGAAAGAATTTACAGTTGCAGGGTAGGTTGCAATCTTTACAAACTGACTATCAATAAATGGAGTGAAATATAAATTGTAATATTTTATATCGTAACTGCATGCCTCACCGCTGTTTGCCCAGCTGAGTTGTGTTGTTTGTGCATTACAATCTCCATTAGCCAAAACAATTGTTGGTTGGCAAGGTGCTTCGAGATCAACTGTAAGTGCGCATTCAATTTCTGACCAATTAATTAAAGGGTTTAAAATAGAAGGATCTGAATATGCACCTATGGATTTAATTTTATAACAATAAGTTATACCGTTTACTAAACCTGTATCCAAATAATTTTTAGTTTGCGTTGAATCAATTAATACAAAATTATTTACTGATTGCTCTCTGTAGATATAATACCAAGTGTTTACCCAAGGAGTTGTAGATGTCCAATTAAGTTGAACGCGCTTTGCCAATCCTGTTGCCTGTAAACGAATGGAGGAAGCCTTTTGTGAAGAACCAATAAAGTTTCCATTACTGTAAAAACTTATTTTGTAAGAATAACCAAGTTCGTCTGTATTCAAATTTTCTATGATTTTTGAAGTGTCCTGCAAAAATGAAAATTCTGAAAAATAAATGTGAGGCACAGAATATATAACACTTTCATTTGCTTGTCCGGTAATATTTTGAATCAAATCAAAACGATATGGCCCAGGATTTAAAATGGTATCAAAACCATTATTTGTAGGTGTTTTTAAAACCGGTTTTGTCCACCGAACATGAATTTTACCTGATGCAATTGCTGTGGTATCTACACTAACATTTGTAATTATTGGAACATTTCTAACCAGTTTAGCGCAAACAGTGGATGAAGCAACACTTGTTGAACCATCTGCAAATACAGCAATCACAATGTATGAATAATCAATTCCTTGTGATAATCCGTTTCCGTTGTTGTTATCAGTAAAACTAAAATTTGCAGGCTGCCCAATTGCATTGAGTGTAGCAATTTTAGAGTAACCAATTGATTCAGGGTCAAAATCACTGCAAGGATCAACAGTTATCGTTGAACAAACTTCTTTTCGATAAACCCTATAAGATACAATTATATTTCCAGATATTTGATTGCAAATTGATGGGGCATTCCAATTTAAAACGATGCTCGTACCCAAAGGGTTTGCAGAAAGATTTTGAGGTGGTGGAGCAACTACCCGAATGAAAAATGATTCGAAATCTGATAAACTGGGTTGTGAACCAAAAGGTATATCTTTTGCTTTTATAGTAATTAAATATGGCTGTTTTCTTACTGAAGAGCAGGATGGAGTCCAATTCATTGTTCCACTTGAGTTACCGGAAACCGAAGTGTAGGTGAATGTTGCTGCAGGGCTCATGGAAAATGGACCACCTGTTATTGTTAAAGTAACTGCATTATTATCCTGATCGGTTGCCGAAATAGTTTGTGAATAATTAGTGCCTGCAACAATACAAACATCCGGAATGTTTGCAATTTCGGGAGGATTATTAGTACAAGTAACAACGTTAATCTGTAAATCGCGTAACACGCTACCCATTCTTACATATTCACCATCCGAAGTTTTTCTCCATTCGGTAATCAAAATGCCAAAATTATATTCACCTTGCTGTTGAGGGCTGGGCCAATAAAAATCTCCGGTTACAGGATCAATGGTAATGCCATAAGCAGTTGCAGGAATGTACCCTGGAACAGGCTGGGCAAACTCTCCGAAAATAATGGAATGACTGTATGATAAACTATCACCATCCGAATCAAAAGCATTTGGATTATGAATAAAAGGTTTGCCTACGCAAGCCTCATCAATTGGAGGATTTAATAAAACCGGGGTTGAGTTAACAGATAATCCGGGCATGTTAAACGTTTTTAAGGTATCGGTTAAAGCAAAAGGTTGCTGGTCGGATTGCCCGGAAATATTAATAATACCGCCATTACGGTTTGGATCAAACATGTAAATGATGTATGTTGCACCTGAGTTAAAAGTGTACACACATTCATAAACATTCTTTTTATAACGGTCTACTCCGGGATCAAGTACTTCACCATCCTTTGCGTTTCCAGGTCCGTTGTTTTGGCAGTTCAATATACCATTTACTCTGAGGCACTCAATGCTATCTAGAACAAAACCACTTAAAGTACTTATATAAACTGTTTGCACACATCTATCAGCACCCACAGAAGGCCCATTGTAATTGGTGTAAGTAGTTACCCTAATTTTATACTGATTGCCACTTAGCCATTGATAAGTAATTTCACCGGAACGATTGTGCGTAGCAAAGACGTTACATGCTGCAAACAGAAGTAAGTGAAATAAAATATGTTTTAGCTGATTCAAAACTTTAGGTTATAAATATAAATGATTATTTACTAAAACAGAATAACGAAACTAATGATTAAAAATTTTTGTGAATTCGACTATTTTCAATAAAAAACACAACATTTGTATTCATGAGTATTTTATTGCTTGATAATTTCGATAGTTTTACCTACAACCTTTATCATTTATTGGAAAAACATACTGATGAAGAAATTATAGTAAAAAGAAATAATGAAATTTCCATTCATGAAATAAACAATTTTTCAGCCATCATACTTTCTCCCGGTCCGGGCTTACCAAAAGATGCGGGCATTATGCCCGAAGTGTTAAATCAATTTTCTAATCACATAAAAATACTTGGAGTTTGTTTGGGTATGCAAGCTATTGGTGAATTTTACGGGGCAACACTAAAAAATTTAAATCAAGTGGTGCATGGCGAAGCCACAGATATAAAAATTGTTGCAGAAAGTAAATTATTTTATGGTTGTCCAATGCAATTTAAAGTTGGCAGGTACCACTCCTGGGTGCTTGATAAAAAAACGCTAACTACGGAAATCCTATTAATTGCTGAAGATTTAGAAAATGAAGTGATGGCCATTCAGCATCATCAACTGCCAATTTATGGGGTTCAGTTTCATCCGGAATCTATTTTGTCCGAATACGGAGATTTCATCATAAAAAATTGGCTGAATGCCTAAAGATTGCTTATTTTCGTTGCTCATAGTTTTTAATATATGAACAAAATTTTAGTTGCCAACCGTGGAGAAATTGCATTACGCGTGATGCGCAGTGCTAAAGAAATGGGAATAAAAACAGTTGCTGTTTTTTCTGAAGCTGATAGAAATGCCCCTTTTGTAAAATACGCTGATGAAGCCGTTTGCATAGGTCCACCGCCAAGTAACCAAAGTTATTTAAAAGGCGATACCATCATTGAAGTTTGTAAAAAATTAAATGTTGATGGTATTCATCCCGGCTATGGTTTTCTTTCCGAAAATGCTGATTTTGCCAATAAAGTAAAAGAAGCCGGAATCACTTTTATAGGGCCAAGTGCCGAAGCCATGGATATGATGGGCGATAAACTCAGCGCAAAAGCTGCTGCAAAAAAATTTAATGTGCCTATGGTACCGGGCAGCGAAGGTGCAATCAAAGATTTAGAAGAAGCTGTAAAAGTAGCATTAGAAACCGGATTTCCGCTTTTAATAAAAGCTTCTGCCGGTGGTGGTGGAAAAGGCATGCGTTTGGTTGAACGCGTAGAAGATGTTGAAGAACAGATGAAACTCGCAATGAGCGAAGCAAAATCTGCTTTTGGAGACGACGCAGTTTTTATAGAAAAATTTGTTTCGGGTCCACGCCATATAGAGATTCAGGTGCTGGCAGATAATCATGGAAACACCTTGTATTTATTTGAACGCGAATGTTCCATTCAGCGACGACACCAAAAAGTAATTGAAGAAGCTCCTTCTTCAGTGCTTACTCCTGAGTTACGCGAGAAAATGGGAAAATGTGCTGTTGATGTTGCAAAAGCATGTAATTACAGCGGGGCAGGTACAGTAGAATTTTTAGTGGATGATCAACTCAATTTTTATTTCCTGGAAATGAATACCCGTTTGCAGGTTGAACATCCGGTAACAGAAATGATAACAGGTTTAGATCTTGTAAAAGAACAAATAAAAATTGCAAGAAATGAAACTTTATCATTTAAGCAAGAAGATTTAAAAATTAACGGGCATGCCTTGGAAGTTCGTGTTTATGCGGAAGATCCATTAAATAATTTTTTACCTGATATTGGGAAATTACACACCTATAAAATTCCGAAAGGAACTGGCGTTCGTGTGGATGATGGTTTTGAAGAAGGAATGGACATTCCTATTTATTACGACCCGATGATTGCAAAATTAATCACTCACGGGAAAGATAGAAAAGAAGCCATTGACAGAATGTTGCGCGCCATCAGCGAATATAAAATTGTTGGTGTAGAAACAACATTGGATTTCTGTTCGTTTGTGTTGCAACACAAAGCTTTTGTGTCAGGAGATTTTGATACCAATTTCATCAAGCATCATTACCAACCCGACATGTTGAAAAAGCAACACAAAGATGAAGAGGAAATTGCTGCGTGGATGGCTGCAGAATTATTTTCTGCTAATTCTTCCAAACCAAATACAGAAAACGCTTCAATTGTTAATATTTCACAATGGAAAAAAAATAGAGTAAATTTGAGATAACATTTCAGGTTACTTTTTTCGTATCAATGAATAAATTCAAAACAATCAACATGAAAACTATTTTCTTTTTTGCCTGTTTGATTTATTCTTTAACTACTTTCACTCAAACATTACCCGAACAAAAACAAGAACCAATCATTGCCCAAGGTATTATAATTGGTGCTGATACATTTGCTTATTTCTCACTTCCATGGCTTATTGTTGAACAACAAATGCCATTTGCTACCAAACGCAAATATGAGCAATGGACAAGATTAAAACATAATGTAAAAAAAGTATATCCTTATGCTATTATGGCTGCAGCGCGTTTAAAAGAATACGAGCGTGAATTAAAAAGTATTCCTGAAGAGGATATGCGTAAAAAATACATGGCTGCTGCTGAAAAACAATTGCAAAAAGAGTTTGGTGAAGAGTTAAAAAATCTTAGCGTAAATCAGGGAAAGATTTTAATTAAATTGATTGACCGAGAAACCGGAAACACCTCTTATGATTTGGTAAAACAATTAAGAGGAAGTTTTTCTGCCTTTATGTGGCAAAGTTTAGCCCGATTGTTTGGCTCTAATCTAAAAAGCGAATACGATCCTAATGGCGATGATCGATTAATTGAACTTGCCATAAAGCAAATTGAAGCTGGCGTGTTTTAAATTATTAACGTTTTTAAAAAATTCTACTTAAAATTTCTGTTTAATCAATTAGACAATGATTGATTTTTATCAGAATATGTCGAACAATTTAATAAATTGTTAACTTTGCAACGCTTTATTTCTAACTTATTAAATAATAACTTAATACAATTTTATTATGAGTTCTCAAACCGCAAAATCAACTTCTCACCACGATAGCATGTTCGATTCGGTATTGGCCCGTTTGGATGTTGCTGCAAAAACAATGAACCTGGATGAAATAGCAGCAAAAGTGCTAAGAAGTCCGCAAAAACTGGTTCAGGTAAGTTTACCAATTATGATGGATAATGGAAAAGTAGAGGTTTTTGAAGGTTTCAGATGCGTTCATTCAACTGTACTGGGTCCATCTAAAGGTGGTATTCGTTATGCAATGGATGTTTGTCAGGATGAAGTAATGGCGCTATCAGCATGGATGAGTTTTAAATGTGCTGTAGCAAACCTACCTTATGGTGGAGGAAAAGGAGGCATTAAATGTGACCCAAGAAAATTAAGCGTTGGAGAACTAGAACGCTTAACTCGCGCATATACTCGTTCAATGAAAGATGTTTTTGGTGTAAATAAAGATATTCCGGCTCCTGATATGGGAACAAGCGGAAGAGAAATGGCTTGGTTGGTTGATGAATTCAATAAAATTACCGGTGATGACAGTCCTGGCGTAACTACCGGGAAACCTGTTGGAATTGGTGGATCATTAGGTAGAGATGCTGCAACTGGTAGAGGAGTAATGGTTAATACATTATGCGCTCTTAAAAAAATGGGCTTGGATCCAAAATCAGTAAGTGCTTCGGTACAAGGTTTCGGTAATGTAGGTTCTAATGCAGCTCGTTTATTGGCTGAAAAAGGTGTTAAAATTGTTGCCATTGGTGATCACACTGCTTCTTATTACAACGAAAACGGAATCGATATTAAAGCAGCTTTGGATTATGCTAAATCAAATTCAAATACTTTAAAAGGTTTTACCGGTGCTGTTGAAATAACCGGAACTCAACTACTAACTGCTAAATGTGATGTGTTAGTACCTGCCGCATTACAAAATGTAATCACCGAAGAAATCGCTACTGATATCCAGGCAAAATTAATCGTTGAAGGTGCAAACGGACCAACAACTCCTGAGGCAGATGCAATTTTAAAAGAAAAAAATATTTTAGTTGTTCCTGATATTTTAGCAAACTCAGGTGGTGTAACCGTATCTTATTTTGAGTGGGTTCAAAATAAAATGGGCTACTACTGGTCAGAAAAAGAAGTAAACGAAAAACACGACATCAACATGGAAGTTGCTTTTGATGCAGTTTGGAAAAGCAGCCAGGAGTATAAATCAACCATGCGTATTGGTGCATACATAACTGCTTTAAAGAAAATTGAGCTAGGCATTAAGGCAAAAGGAAATTATTAAAATTCTATTAAATTCTAAAGAAGGGGGCTTAATTCCCCCTTTTTAATTTTTAGTTGAACGAAAAGAAGTATATTTGAAAATCAAAATTTAGTAACATGAAATTAGGTACTTGGGAAATCATTCTTATTCTTGCGGTAGTATTATTATTGTTCGGAGGCAAAAAAATTCCTGAATTAATGCGTGGTTTAGGCAAGGGAATGAAAGAATTTAAAGATGCTTCAAAAGGTGAAGGTTCATCTACTGATGTAGAAAAAAAATAATTTCTCCCTGAATTATCGTGTATTCTTTTCTCAACATTCATTCTCTTCAACAAGATTTAAAAAGTGGTAACATTACCGCTTTACAACTTACAGAAGAATGTATTTCAAACATTGAAAAAAATCAACATTTAAATGCTTTTACTGAAGTTTTTGCAGTTTCTGCAAAAGAAAAAGCAGTTGAAGTTGATGCGAAAATAAAAGCAGGACAAGCCGGAAAATTAGCCGGAGTTATTGTTGCAATAAAAGACAACATCACCTATAAAAATCACAGGGTTTCTGCTTCTTCAAAAATTTTAGAAGGGTTCACTTCTTTATTTTCTGCAACTGTTGTAGAACGTTTACTTGCTGAAGACGCCATAATCATTGGCAGAACAAGTTGCGATGAATTTGCAATGGGTTCTTCCAATGAAAACTCAGCATACGGAAAAGTTTTAAATCCTGTAAATACAAAAACAGTACCCGGAGGTTCTTCCGGTGGCTCGGCTGCAGCAGTTGCTGCAAATTTATGTCATGTTGCTTTAGGAAGCGATACCGGTGGGTCCATCAGGCAACCGGCTTCATTTTGCGGTGTTGTTGGTTTAAAGCCAACTTATGGTAGAGTTTCTAGATGGGGTTTACTTTCTTATGCTTCTTCATTTGATCAAATAGGACCTATAACTCATTCAGTTGAAGATGCAGCTGTAATTTTAGAAGTTATTGCCGGAGCTGATGATTTTGATAGTACCGTTTCTCAGCAACCCGTAAAAGAATATACTTCACTGAATACTAGTGATGCAAAAAAACTGAAAGTTGCTTACATTAAAGATTGTTTGGAAAGTCCAGGGCTTGATACTGAAGTAAAATCAGCTACCGAAAAAATCATTCAGCAATTAAAAGAAAATGGAAACGTTGTTGAAGCGGTTGAATTTCCATTTTTAGAATACCTTGTTCCTTCTTATTATGTATTAACAACAGCCGAAGCATCTTCCAACCTTTCTCGCTACGATGGTGTTCATTATGGATATAGAAGTAAGAATGCCGTTGATTTAGAAAGTACCTACAAAAAATCAAGGTCAGAAGGGTTTGGCAAAGAAGTTAAACGAAGAATCATGTTGGGCACATTTGTTTTAAGTGCAGGTTATTATGATGCGTATTATTCAAAAGCACAAAAAGTAAGACGATTACTTCGCGATAAAACATTTGAAATATTTAAAAACTACGATATTATTTTAACTCCATCAACGCCAAGTGTTGCGTTCGAATTTGGTAAAAATTCTACTGATCCAATCCAAATGTATTTAGAAGATATTTTTACTGTTCAAGCAAATATGGTAGGTGTTCCGGCAATTTCTATTCCGGCAGGTAAAAACAAAAATAATATGCCAATTGGTATTCAGTTAATGGCAAAGCCTTTTGAAGAAAGTGCTTTATTTGCCCTTTCAAAACTTATAGTGTCAAAAACTAATTAGAAAATTTTAGTCCTAATCTGTTTGTTTTTTATAAATAAAAAAAGATAAATTTGCGGCTCGTTTTTATGTTTAAGTTTTTTTCTTTTTTTCTTTTAATTAGTTTAACACATGTTTCTTTTGCGCAAAAAGTTTTTTTTGATCGCTTAGGAAAGAGTTGCCCAGAAAACCAAACATATTATTATCGAGAAAAAATTAGTGATGATAATACCTACAAGAGTTATTATATAAACGGCACTTTGTATTTTGAAGGTAAGTTAATAAAAGCAAGTACTACCGATGAAAATCAAAATACATATCAAGGAATTTGTAAGTGGTACCATAAAAATTCTAAACTTAAATCTACCCGGACTTTTAACGATCAAGGCTTAGAGGAAGGCACTAGTGTTTATTATTTCGAAAGTGGTAAAGTATGGAAAGAACTTTCCTATGAAAATGGCAAATTAATAGAAAATAGGTTTAGAGAATATAGTGAAGATGGCCAACAAGCTACAATATTTGAAGAAAACTTTAATGGTAATACTAATGATTGGGATCTTTATCATAGCGATAAAAGCTATGCTGCCATTAGTAGCGGCAAATTAGAATTAGTATCATTTACAAATGGTGGAACATCCAGATTTAAAAGTATCATGGGAGATGGAGGTAGTTTTGCCATTGAAACTGAAATTGACCTTAAAAACTTAAAAAACACAGATAAATCCGGAATTGTTTATGGATTTAAAGATTGGCAGAATTACAATTTCTTTTACATTACGCAGTCTTCATTTTACATAGGGTTTGTTTTTGAAGGCATTTCTGTAATTCGTGCAGAAGGAATGTTTTCTCCGGCTATTCAGCCAGAAAAATCAAATACATTAAAAATTATTTCAAACGGAGAAAAAAATTTATTTTCCATTAATGGTGAATTGCAGTTTAGTACAGACAGAACAAGAAACTATGGCAGTAATTTAGGGATAATGGTAAGCGGAAAATCAAAAATTACATCCGACAAAATAATTTACAAAGAATTCAAATCCGATAATTCATTTTCTTCAGGAACAACAAGCGAGTCAGATGTTAAAGCAAGTGGATCGGGAATTATTATTAGTAAAGCAGGATACATTTTAACTAACTATCATGTAGTAGAAAATGCAAATTCAATTCTTATTGAACTATTAATTCAAGATCAACAAAAAGTTGTTAAAGCCAAATTAATTCAAAAAGATAGTGAAAACGATTTGGCCATTTTGAAAATTACAGATGAAGCTTTTACTCCTTTTAATTCAATGAAATACTCATTCAAAGAAAACGGATCAGTTGATGTAGGAGCTAGTGTTTTTACTATAGGTTTCCCTTTTGCATTAAATGGAATGGGTAAAGAGGCAAAATTTACAGATGGAAAAGTAAGTGCAAAAACAGGTTACAATGGAGCTTTAAATACCTTTCAAACTTCAATTCCTGTTCAGCCCGGCAATAGCGGCGGCGGAGTATTTAATGAAAAAGGTGAACTAGTTGGGGTTATCAATGCAAAAATAGCAGATGCTGATAATGTTTCTTATGCGGTTAAATTGAATTACATAAAAAATTTAATTGAAGTACTTCCTGAAACAATTGAGATACCTTCTAAAAATGAAATTCAAGAATTAACACTAGAAGAAAAAATTAAACAATTATTAAATTACGTTGTACTTATTAAAATAAAATAAAACTTGAAATTCATTAAAATATATTTCTCCATTATATTTTTATTACTCAGTGTAGTTCTGTTTCCTCAGGAAATTAAACCAGGAAAACCAAATGAATTGGATAATATTTATTCCCCTGATAAAGCATCTTCAAAGCCAATATTAAATTCAAGTTCAGTTCATTTAGCAGATAAAAAAAACTTTTTAAAATATAATTTGGGCTTTATTCCGCGCAGTACATTTGCATTACATTATGAAAGAAAGTTTAATGATGTAATTTCCTTAGTAGGTGGCTTAGGTTATAACTATAATAAAGATAAAATTCAAACTTCTTCTGCAGAAGGGGATTTTTATTTGATTGATAATTCTGTTTCTTCACTAAGTATTAATGAAATCATTACAAATAATGTATATAAAAACGGGGCTAATCTTTTTGCTTCTGCAAGTTTAAAAATATCATATGTTGGCTTGTACTCGTTTTTATATGATGATGAACGCAGAAATTTCATTCAATTTGAGTGCAGATATGCCGCTGTAAATTCTAGTTTATATGGCATTAAAAACTCCACTGAGCAAGTACAAAACGGTAATAATTTACTCATTAAAAACACTTGCTATCTGGTTCATTGGGGCTATCAATTTACTGCCGGAAATCAACCACAAACAAGTCATGAGTTTTTAGTTGGTTTTGGTGTTCGAAAAATAAATTATAATGTTTTTACTCCAACAGTAGGTTACGACCCGTATGGGCAACCAATAACCATACATCAAAAAACTATAAGCACCGAAACTGTTACTGCACCTATGGTTACTCTTGCTTACATAATAGGTTTCGGTTTTTAAAAAAACATTTAAAAAACAAAAAATAAAATCATGAAAAAACAAATTTTAGTTATCGCATTAGTAATTAGTTCATTATTTTCTTATTCCCAATCATTAGATGTAAAATGGAGTAAAACTATGATGTACGATAATAAATTAGATGGTTTTTTTAACGAATTCATAGATGCTAATTCAAAATACGTATACGCAAAATACAACAACTTGGCTATAAAGCCCAAAAAAGCAAATCGAAAAATTAAATTCATTGCTTACGATAAAAACACAATGGAAAAAGTTGCTGAAGCTAGAGTTAAAGGTTATGGAGATGGTAAAACAGAAAAACAAAAATTTGATGGTTTGAACTATTATAAATCTCTTGTTTTCGAAAATGTAATTTATTCATTCTGGATTAGAGAAGACAAACAAAAAGAAGAATTATTTGTAGAAACATATGATGCCGGATTAAAATTAATTGCACCACTAAAAAAAATCTATGAAATTTCAAGTAATCCATCTAAACGTTCTATGTACGGGCGATCTACTTTAGTGTTAAGTAATAAAAAATTTGGCGAAAAAGTAATAATAGGAGGAGAATTACCAAGTGAAAAAGATCAAAATGTAAAGTTTGAATATAAATTATTAAACAGTGATTTAACTTTTGCAAATGCAAATCAGGTAGAATTACCAATAAAACTTCTTGGAAAAAATTACGGATTAACATCAAACTATACGTTTGGCGATGATGGTAATTTATATATCAGCAGTTTTGTTTCCATGTCGAAAGAAGAAAGAAAATCTGCAAAAAAAGGAGAGATTATGTCGTATTCCATTTTCTCTGCAATAAATGTATCAAAAGGAAAGTTAACACCTTTTACATTTAAATTCGATGATAAAAATATTTTTAATATTGGCTATACAATAACTAAAAATGGTGTTAAAGTTTATGGATTCTTTTGTGATTTAAATAAAGATCCTCAAGGAAACGACATGCATGGTATATTTTATTCTATTTTAGATAGTAAGGAAATGACGATGACGGCAACAAATTTTACTTATTTTGATAAAGCAACTTTAGATAAATTATTTGCAAAAGATAAGGAGGATCAAAAAACAGGAAAGAAAAAAACAAGAAACCAACAGGCAAAAATATCAGACGACGAATCGCTAGATGGTAGATTTGAAATAGAGAACGTGCAAGTTGATGGAGATAATGTAATTTTATTTACATCTAAAATGACTAACTGGTCAACAACAACTTGCGACAGCAAAGGTAATTGCAGAACTAATTATTATTGCACAAAAGATAATATAACAACATTTAAAGTTAACAAAAACGGAGATTTAGTATGGGCATCAAATTTAGATAGAGAAATGACTTACAGTGGCTGGAATATTTATGATGTTAGGGTAATGAAACAGAATAATAATTATTATGTTGTTTACGGCTCGCGTTTTGGTCTAGATGCTGATGTAAAAAATCGTAAGTCAAAAAAATCTAAATCTGAACTTAGAGATAGGGTTGAGTATGCTATATTTAGTAATTCTGATGGATCTTATAAAAAAGAAGAAATTGTAATTAATGCAGAAAAAACTCCAAAAAAAGAAAGGAAAAGAGTAAACCCGTTAAATATTACAGTAATTAATGATGTATTTTATGTAAACTCACAACGAGTAACTCTTAAGCCCGGCCTAACGGCAATTTATTGCTTAGCTTCGATTCCGTGCCCATATTTACTTTTACCTTTAAGTTTTGATGGTAACGTGAGAAAAGGAACCGGAAACTTGGGTGTTATAAAACCAATTAGCAAATAAGATTTACTTAATTATTTTTTCCATTCAAATGATTTAATCATTTGATGGATATCTTTCTTTAAGTAGTCAACAACAATTTGTAAAGAATCAATATTGGGAGCAACATTAAAATAAAGTGAAGCTCTTAAAAAATGATTACTGCTATCGGTTAAAAAAAACTGCATTGACGAGGCCGTGTTTCCTGATATGTCGTAAATCAATCCATATACTTTTGCGCTGTCTCTTTTGATTTCAATTTGATCTAAACCACTTGCTTTGATCTGATGTTTAATTGCTAATTCACGGCTATCTTCCACCATATTACGTAAATTATTATTTAAACTCTTATAACTAACGTGTAACTGGGCATGAAAAGGAAGGTAACTTACATTAAACCAACAGGGCTCATGATTAGCATTTTGATCGAAAGTAATTGCAGCGTATTTTGGTATATCAAATGAAAAAGGACAAGTACTATCGTATTTCACATATTTTTTTTCAGGAAAATCAATGCGCATAAAAGCCTTAGGTTTTGGAGTAAAAACTTCATCCTCTTCTATACACGAAAAAAATAAAAACAAGAAACTAATTAATAAAAAAAGTTTTTTCATTTGATTTAGCTTGTTTATGATTCGTACTTTAATAAATCTTTACCTATATCATTTCTGAAATATTTACCCTTGTAATTTATTTTATTAATGTTGGCAAAACTTTTTGAAGTTGCGTCAGCAATACTTGAACCGTAAGAAGTAACCGCTATTAATCTGCCTCCGTTTGTAACAACCTCATTACCGATTTGTTTTGTGCCGGCATGGAAGGCAATACTCCCTTCAACTTTTTCAAGGCCAGTAACAGTATTTCCTTTTTCATATTCTTCAGGATAACCACCTGCAACTAACATAACTGTTGCCGCAATTCGTTCATCAATTTCAAAAGTACTGTGATGCAATTTCTGTTTTGCAACTGCAGATAACAACTCTAATAAATCAGATTTAATTCGTGGAATTACAACCTCAGTTTCCGGATCGCCCATGCGACAATTGTATTCAATTACTTTTGGTTCACCATCACAATTCATTAAACCGATAAAAATGAATCCTCTGTAATCAATATTTTCTGCTACCAATCCGTTAATGGTAGGCTTCACAATTTGTTCTTCTACTTTTTTCAAAAAAGTCTCATCAGCAAACGGAACGGGGCTAATTGCACCCATACCGCCTGTGTTTAAGCCGGTATCGCCAACACCAATGCGTTTATAATCTTTTGCGGCAGGTAAAATTTTATATGACTTTCCATCTGTTAATACAAACATAGATAATTCGATACCATGTAAATACTCTTCAATAACTACTCTTGATCCCGCATCTCCAAATTTGGCGTCGTTAATCATGGCATTCAATTCTTTTTTTGCTTCTTCTAAATCATCTAAAATGAGCACGCCTTTTCCTGCAGCTAAACCATCCGCTTTCAAAACATAAGGCGCTTTCATCTTTTCTAAAAAAGCAGGGGCGTCATGCATATTGTTACCCGTAAACGTTTGATACTCGGCAGTTGGTATTCCGTGCCTGAACATGAAAGCTTTTGAAAAATCTTTACTTCCTTCTAAAATTGCTCCATCTTTTTTTGGTCCAATTACAGGTATATCACGTAGTACTTCATCAGCCAAAAAGAAATCATGAATACCATTAACGAGAGGATCTTCAGGTCCGACCAAAACTAAGTCAATGTCTTTTTCCCAAACTATTTTTTTAACGGAATCAAAATCTGTTGCGCTTATGTTTATGTTTGTCCCACAATTGGCTGTACCTGCGTTACCTGGAGCAATGTAAAGATTTGCGAGTTGTTTACTTTGTGCAATTTTCCAGGCAAAGGCATGTTCTCTGCCACCTGATCCTAAAATTAAAACATTCATTAAAAATTTATTTTTCGTTTAAATTGTATTTAGAGCTGTATTTTTTATAGAGTTGTTTTTGGTGGTTATCCAAATCAATCATTCGCCCATCTATAAAAGCAAATTCAATGTTGCTGCTTTTCATATCCAATACATCTCCACCGGAAATAATAAACGATGCTTGTTTGCCAATCTCCAAACTCCCGATTTTATTTTCTACTCCCAAAATTTTTGCTGCATTGTAACTAATAGATGCGATGGCTTGTTCTTTTGTTAAGCCGTATGCGCAAGCAGTTCCGGCAAGAAATGGCAAATTACGTGTATTCATGCCTTCCATGTCTCCTTGATTTTGTAAACAAAAAAGCACGCTGTCTTTTTGCAATAAGTATGGAAGTTTATAAGGTAAATCAATATCATCTTGTTCCAGATTTGGTAAATCGTGAACGCGATTGAGCATTACAGGAATTCGTTGTTGTTTTAATAATGCAGTAATTTTCCAGGAATCTTTCCCTCCAACTAAAACGATTTTAGGAATGTTGTAGGATTTTAAAAACTGAATGGCAGATACAATATCTTTTACATAATCTGCATGCACATATAAATTAGCACTACCATTAAAAATGCACTGCATCGCTTCCAGACGTAAATTTTTTTCAGGATGATCATTTGTTTTTGAGTAGTATAATGCGTCGTTAAAAAATTGTTTTAATTCGTTGAGTTGTTCGTCGTATTTACTGTTTGTTGAAGATGCTTCAGGTTCTGCCCACCAGCCAGAACGTTGCAGTAAGGAAGGGAAGTTAAGATGTATACCGTCATCAATTTTCACTGCAGCATCTTCCCAGTTCCAGGCGTCAAACTGAACAACACTTGATTTGCCACTAATCACTCCTTCACGTGGGGTAATCTGAGCATATAACACGCCATTGCTTCTTACTGTTGGAGTAACTTTGCTATCGGTGTTATAAGCAATAATAGAACGCACATGCGGATTGTAAATACCGGTTTCTGCAAAATCTTGTGTGGCACGAACAGCGTCTACTTCATTTAAACCAAGTGTTGAATTAGGTGCAATAAAGGCAGGATAAATTTCTTTACCATTTAAATTAATAATGGTGTCGAATTCGGTTCTGTTAATTTTTACCCGTTGCATTTCTTCAGCATTAAGCAAAAAATTTATTTTCCCTTCTTTAAAACCAATAGCTGCATTCTTTAGTAATTCTCCTTTACCGGTATGAATGTTTGCATTGGTAAATAAAATGCGTAATTGTTTATTCGGTAATTTTTGTTGAGCATTTATTTGAATGCAAACAACCGATAAAAACACAATTACTATAAAACGAATGTTTGATGATGTAAAAAGCATGTTTTTAATGTATGAAGGCAAATATAACCATTAATTAAATTGTGCTTTAATAGGAATTGTAAATCTGGAACATACTTGATTTGATTAATCATCTTAGTAATAGTCCTATTTGTTTTTTTGAAATAAACTATATTTTATTGTGCTTATAATCAATTTGATAAGCGAATGTAAAATAGAAAAAAATGCTTTTTTTTATTTTTTTCACATTTTTGTTTGTCGAATAAAAAAAAACTATACATTTGCAGCAAATTTAAAAAACTAGAAAACAAAATGAAAAAAGTATTATCATTGATCGCTGTTGCTGCTTTAACTGCAACTGTTGTTGCTTGTGGACCAAGCAAAGAAGAATTAGAAGCTGCTGAAAAAGCTAAAGCTGATTCAATCGCTGCTGTTGCTTTAGCTGATTCTTTAGTTAACGCTGCTAAAGCTGATTCAATTGCTGCTGTTGAAAAAGCTGCTGCTGATTCTTTAGCTGCTGCTGCAAAAGCTGATTCAATTGCTAAAGCTGAAGCTGAAGCAAAAGGTGGAAAAAAGAAACCATAATTTCTTATTCATCTTAATGAAATTAAAAGTCGCCGTTTGGGCGACTTTTTTTATTTTAATAAAGTCGTAAAATGGATTAGTTTTGTTTCATGAAGTTTTCTGTTGCAAAACTTATTTTCTTTTTGGCGATTATTCCAAAATTCCATTTTGCCACACACATTGTAGGTGGAGAAGTTTACTACAACTACCTAGGCAATAATCAATATAAAATTTTTTTAGATGTTTTCAGAGATTGTTATAACGGCATTCCACCATTAGATAATCCTGCATTTGTTACCATTTACAACTCTTCTAATTCAGTAGTAATGACGCTGAATCTAGATTTAGATTCTACACGAATTATTGATCAGCAAAGCATTAATAATCCTTGTATAAATCCGCCAAATAATGTTTGTGTACAAAAAGGAGCTTACTCATCAGATCCTCTTACTTTACCTCCAATTCCCGGAGGCTACTATATAGTTTATCAACGATGTTGCAGGAATAATACCATTTTAAATCTTGTAGATCCCGGCGAAGCAGGTTCAAGTTATTGGGAACATATTCCGGGATCAGAAGTAGTAAGCCAAAATAGCTCCCCCAGATATAATTTATTTCCACCGGTTTATATTTGTAATGGTATTCCTATTGAATTTAACCATTTGGCTACTGATCCGGATGGTGATCAATTGGTTTATTCTATTTGTTCCGCTTTTAATGGTTTAGATAAATGTTGCCCCTTGGTTGGTTATTCACCAAGTGCAAGTTCTTCTTGCCCATCACCCCCCCCCACCTGCCCACAGGTTAATACCCCCCCTCCTTATCAAAACGTAAATTACCAAGCACCTTACAGCGGCACTTATCCGCTAAGTTCCAATCCTGCTATAAATATAAACCCATCTAATGGCTTTTTGAACGGTGTGCCTAACATTAACGGTCAATGGGTTGTAGCCATTTGTGTTCAGGAATTTCGTAATGGTGTTTTAATAGGAACTCACACTCGTGATTTTCAATTTAATGTATCTCCTTGTAATGTTGCTAATTCAGCTGCGGTTGCCAGTCAAACTACTTATTGCACCGGATTTAATGTTGATTTTGATAATTTAAGTTTTAGCAATCTGCCTGGGCCAACAACCTACTTTTGGGATTTTGGAATTGACTCTTTACAATCTGATACATCTCGTCTTTTTGAACCAACTTATACGTATCCTGATACCGGAAGATACCAAGTAACTTTAGTTGTAAATGGAGGTAATCCTTGTGCCGATACTGCAAAAGTTGATTTTTATGTTTATCCAATATTAGATGCTAATTTTAATTATAGCTATTCCAACGCCTGTGCGACTAATAATTCTTTTGATTTTACAAGTGGTGGTATTTTTGCGCCTTATTCTACTTTCAGTTGGAATTTTGGTTCAAGTGCAGTTCCCCAGGTTTCTTCTTTACAAAATCAAAACGATGTACAGTTTTTTGGCAGTGGCAGTTTCCCGGTTACCTTAACCATTACTCAGGCGCTATGTGCCGACTCTGTGAGACAGATCATACAAGTTTACAGACCACCGGTAGCAGATTTTGCTTTGATTAATTTTAATGGTTGTCAGCCACTAAGTGTACAATTTAGAGACAGTAGTGTGTCGGCATCTACATTAAGTTATTTATGGACATTTGGTGACGGATCCTTTAGCACCTTACAAAATCCAACACATGTGTATTCAGATACAGGAACCTATGATATTTCTTTAATGATTATTTCACAAACAGGGTGTATAGATACAAGTTTTAGCGTGCTGCCTCAAGCCATAACTGTTTTTTCAACGCCGGTTGCAGGGTTTCAAAGTGACCCTATCATTACAACGTTTATGAATCCAATATTTAATTTTAACGATGTATCACAAAATGCAGCAAGTGTAACTATGAATATGGGAGATGGAACTGTATACACTAATTTTCCTGCAACCCATGTTTATGATAAATCGGGAGAGTACAATGTTATTCAAATTGTGCAAGGAGATAATGGTTGCCCAGATACATTTTCACTAAAATTAGTAGTTGTAGATGATTATGTTTTTTATATACCTAATGCTTTTACTCCAAACAAGGATTCTAAAAATGAAATCTTTAAACCTGAAGTAAGCGGTGTTTATGATTATGAATTTTTTGTATTCGACAGATGGGGTGAACTTATTTTTCAAACTACGAATACAGATGAAGGATGGGACGGAACTTACAAAGGAGAAAAATGCCAGCAGGATGTTTACGTATATAAAATTCGTTATTTTGATATAGTAGAAAATTTACCCCATCAAAAAGCAGGTACTTTTAGTTTGATTCGTTAAGAAACTCAATTAATTTTCTTACTGCTTTTGCTCTGTGTGAAATGGCGTTTTTTTCTTCTTTACTAAGTTCGGCAAAAGTTTTAGTGTATCCATCGGGGATGAAAATTGGATCGTAACCAAAACCATTTGTGCCTTTTTTTTCATGAGTAATTTTCCCCGTAATTTCTCCTTCAAACAAATGTTCTTTCCCGTCTTTAATTAATGCAATTACTGTAACAAATCGTGCATTTCTGTTTGTTTGATTTAGTAGTAGATGAAGAACTTTATTCATGTTGGCGTCATCATTTTTTTCTGCACCTGCATAACGAGCCGAATAAACACCGGGTTCACCATTCAATGCTTCAATTTCCAAACCCGAATCGTCTGCAAAACAAAAAATAGTATATGTTTTAAATATATACCTTGCTTTAATCAATGCGTTTTCGGGCAAAGTAGTTCCTGTTTCTTCAATTTCATCAATACAGTTTAAATCATCCAAAGTAAGTAATGAAAATTTATCGGGTAACAACGCTTCAATTTCTTTTGCTTTGTTTTTATTATGGCTTGCAAAAACTAGTTTATTCACTTTAATTTTTTAACGAATGTATAAAAATCAGGGTTAAAAATTAAACCTATTTAAGAAACTTCTCTTCCCGTCATTTATCTTAAAAATGGTATCTTTGAAACTTAAATTTTTTATCAGTCATGTCTCTTTTTGATAAATACGAAGCAGTAATAGGTTTGGAAGTTCATATACAATTGTTAACTGAAAGCAAAATGTATTCGAGTGATATCAATGAATACGGCTCGCTACCAAATTCTAATGTTAGTGTAATCAGTTTAGGTCATCCGGGAACACTTCCAAAAGTGAATAAAAAAGCAATTGAATTTGCTGTAAAATTAGGCCTTGCTGTAAATGCAACAATAAGAAAAGAAAATCAGTTTGCACGTAAGAATTATTTTTATGCCGATTTACCAAAAGGTTATCAGATAACACAAGATAAAACACCAATATGCAACGGTGGTTTTATAACCATAAAATTAAAAGATGGAGTTGAGAAAAAAATCGGACTTACTCGAATTCACATGGAAGAAGATGCCGGAAAAAGTATGCACGATCAGGATCCATTTGATTCGTTGATTGATCTTAACCGTGCAGGTGTTCCTTTATTGGAAATTGTATCTGAACCTGATATTCGCACCTCTGATGAAGCCTATGCATATTTAACAGAAGTGCGTAAGCTGGTTCGTTACTTAGATGTGTGTGATGGTAATATGGAAGAAGGTTCATTGCGTTGCGATGCAAATATTTCTGTTCGGTTAAAAGGCGCTGAACAATTTGGTAAGAAGGTGGAAGTAAAAAACATGAACTCCATTCGGAATGTTCAGCGTGCGATTGATCATGAAATTGAACGCCAGATTAAAGAGATTGAAGCGGGAGAAGAAATTTCCGTTGAAACACGCAGCTTTGATGCTGTTGCCGGAACAACGTTCAGTTTACGAAGCAAGGAAAGCGCAAACGATTATCGTTACTTTCCTGAGCCGGATTTACAACCTATTATCATCACTGATTCGTACATTGAAAAACAAAGAGCGGCTTTGCCTGAGTTGCCACAAGAATTGTATGACCGTTTCGTAAATAAATTAGGATTGTCTGCTTACGATGCACTCAATTTAACCGACACAAAAGGAATTGCGTTGTATTTTTCCGAGTTAACGAAAAAAACAAGCAATTATAAATCGGCAGCCAATTGGATGATGGGCGCTGTTAAAAGTTACCTAAATGAAAACGCAATAGCTATTGAAAAATTTAAAGTTGGTCCGGATAAAATTGCTGAATTGATAGCCATTATTGATGAAGGAAAAATCAGTAATACCGTTGCCAATTTAAACGTGTTTCCAGAAATGGTAAAACACCCCGAAAAATCACCATTACAAATTGCTTCCGAATTAAATTTAATACAGGAAAGTAATCAGGATGCTTTGCAAGAATTAGTTAATCAAGCCATTTCAAAGTATCCTGAAAAAGTAACTGAATACAAAAACGGAAAAGTAAACCTTGTTGGTTTATTCATGGGCGAAGTAATGAAACTATCAGGTGGAAAAGCCGACCCGAAAGTTGCCAGTAAATTGGTAAAAGATACTTTAGACAAATTATAAAACGAGTAAACTTTAGAAATGAAAAAAAATTTAATCACACTATCTGTTGCAATTACAACATTAGTTTTAACCTCATGTGGCAGCTCGAAAAAATCTCCGGGCTTTTCATTAAAAGGAAAACTTGAAAATTCTTCGGGAGAAACTTTAATATTAGAACAACTATCAAGTAATAATCCTGTTGTTATTGATTCTGCTGTTATAAATGAAAACGGTGAATTTGAATTTACAAACATTAAAGCAACACCAATAGATTTTTTTAGAGTAAAAACAAACGAAGCAAATTTTGCAATTTTAATTGCGGATTCAACTCAGGAAATTTATTTAACCGGAGATGCAAAAAACTTATCCAAAAACTATCAAGTTGAAGGTTCTGAGGATACCAAACAATTTATTGAAATCAATAATGAGTTGCAAAAAATCAGTAAATCTTTGGATTCATTACAAGCCGTTTATCAGAAAGAAATGGCAAGCAGTAAAATGGATTCGGCGCGAATGGAAATGATGAATACCCATGCAGAAGGGCAGTTTAACGGCATTTATGAAAAAGCAGCTGCTGTATTGGTTAAAAAAGTTGAAGCCTTTCCGGGGACAATTGCAAACTTTAGTGCATTTAATGTAATTAACATTGAAAAGAATTTACCGGTTTATGAAAAAGTACTTAAAGCTTTACAGGAAAAAATTCCTGCTTCGGCTTACACTGCACAATTAGCAAATAGTGTAAATCAATACAAACAACAATTTGATTTACAAAATAAGCAGGATCAGCAATTGGGTGATGGCAAAGAAATGCCTGAGATTAAATTAAAAAACCCTGAAGGAAAAGAAATTGCTTTATCTTCATTAAAAGGAAAATTGGTATTAATTGATTTCTGGGCAAGCTGGTGCGGGCCATGCCGAAAAGAAAATCCAAACGTAGTAAGATTATACAATGCCTATAAAAACAAAGGTTTTGAAATTTACAGCGTATCGTTAGACGAGGAAAAAGATAAATGGATAAAAGCAATTGAAAAAGACGGATTAAAATGGATACACGTTTCTGATTTAGGCGGCTGGCAATCATCAGTTTGTTCACAATTTAATATCTCATCTATTCCATTTACAATTTTAGTGAGCAAAGACGGAAAAATCATTGCAAAAGGATTAAGAGGTCAAGCTTTGGAAGAAAAAGTAAAAGAGATTTTGGGTTAAATGTAAACAGTGAATTGTTTTGTTTAGACAAATCATAATAAACAGTTCTCGACTTCGCTCGAACTGACAAAACAGATTTTAGTAAACGTTATAAAGTAAAATAATCATTACATGTTTTTTAAAGACATCCCCGGACAAAGTAATGTAAAGCAGCGTTTGTTTACTATGGTAAATGAAGGTCGTATTCCTCATGCACTCTTGTTTTTGGCGCCAGATGGTTATGGAAATTTACTTACCGCTGTTGTTTTTTCCAAGTATCTTTTTTGTACAAACAAACAAAATAATGAACCTTGTAACGTTTGTCCTTCTTGCTTAAAAATTAATAATCTTGCGCACCCCGATCTGCACTTTGTTTTTCCGATAGTGCTCTCAAAAGATGCCCGAATCAGCGAAACTTTAATGGCTGATTTCAGGCATGCATTTTTAAATAATCCGTATTTAAATCAACAAGATTGGCTGAATGAAATTGGTGCAGACAACAAACAACTTGTAATTGCTGCTGATGAAAGTAACAACATCATTAAGCAATTGAGCTATACCAGTTTTGAAGGTGGGTACAAAGTGATGGTTATTTGGAGCCCCGAAAAAATGAATGATTCAGCTGCAAACAAACTTTTAAAAATATTAGAAGAACCACCAGAGAAAACAATTTTTATTTTAGTTTGCCATCAATACGATCAGTTACTTAGCACAATTATTTCAAGAACACAATTGGTGAAATTTTCTGTTAATACTGAGAGCGATATCTTTGAAGCGCTTCAAGCAAAAGGGTATAATCAGCAAAAATCAGTTTATGCGGCTAAGCTGGCAGATGGTAACATTAACAAAGCATTAGAAATTTTGAACCAAGAACAAGATGCTCAGGAGATTAATCTTTTAGAGCACTTTCAGCAGTTCATGCGTATGGCATTAAAGTTTAATCCATTTAAAATAAATCAGTGGATTGATGTAACAGCAGCATTTGGAAGAGAAAAACAAAAACAATTTTTTAATTACGGCTTACAATTATTGCGCGATTGTATAGTGATAAATTTTTCATCCGAACAGTTGGCAAAATGTAATACTGAGGAATTAGATTTTCTGAAAAAATTTGCACCATTTGTACATTTCAATAATATTGAAGGCATAACAGAAGAGTTTAACAAAACTATTTTTCACATTGAGAGAAATGCAAATCCTAAAATTGTTTTAATGGATTTTTCTTTAAAAATGAATGAATTATTGAACCTTAAAAAAGCTTAGCATTTAACCATTAAATCATTTCTTTTATTCTCTTTGCATTTTGTATCACATCGAATTGATTCAATTTTAGTGCTCGTTCTTCAATGTAATTTGATTCAAAAGATTTTTTAAATGCATCAGCGATTGCCTTTTTTATTTCATCTGCTGAATTCGCAATGATGCAGAGTTCAGCTAAATCAGTTCCGTAAATCATTTGTTGATTTACCACGCAAAAACGCCCTGCATAGATCGCGTGTAATAGTTTTAATTTTAACCCACTTTCCTGAAAGGTTATTAGGCAATTTATATGCGCATGCTGAATTAGTTTTTTTAATGCTGCTTCACCCGGGTTTTCAATCAACTCAATGTTTGATTTGTTACTTACTAATTTTTTTAATTCCTGCTGAGGTTGAAGTCCGGCAATTTTGTAATTCATACGTTCATCCGTAAATACATGATTTACCAAATAAACTGCGGCTGCATGATTTTCTGCTATTTGCAAATTACCGTGATACAATACATAATCTCCTTTTCCTGTAAGTGTTTCAATAGATTTGTAAGGATGAAAGCTGGGTAAGTATTCAATTTTATTTTCCGGGAATTTACTTTTTAAATATTCGTTATCTTTTTTTGAAACAGTTAGCATGTAATCAGCATGCTGTAAAATGCGTTCAAATTTTTTTAATTTAAAAGCTTCTGCTGTGAAGTATATTTTTTTAAAAAAAGATTTTTCCGATTGACTTAAATACATGTAGTATTCGTGTTCGATATTGCTTTCCCTATAAATTTTAAATCTGTTTTTTAAACGAGGATCATTTAAAATTCCACAGGTATGTAGGCCTTCAAATAAAATAGCGCTGTCATCTTGCAATAAATTAGAAACTAGTTTTTCGCTTATTCTTGTTTTAACTATGAATGGCAGTTTGCTAAATTGATAGTGTATGTTTTTACTTCGTTTGTAGTAAAAAACTTTTTTGCAGCATTTAGTTAATTCATTTTGCTCACCTCTGCCATATTCAAAGCAGTGTAACGTAATTTCTACTCCGCATTCATGTAGATACTTAAGCTTATAAAACACATCAATTACACCTCCGTAATTTGCAGGATAAGGAACATCGAAGGAAATGACATGAAGTGTTTTCAAGATAAATTTTAATCTCGGGTAAGGTACAAGTCAGAAATTAATTTCAATACAAATTCCAATTGCTCTTCTTTTGATAAATCGGTATTGTCAAGTACAACAGCATCTTTTGCCTTTATTAGCGGGCTTTCTTTGCGGTGCGTATCATCGTGATCCCTTTGTATTAAATTGGTTTTTACTTCTTCAAAATTTACATGTTGCCCTTTGCTGTTTAACTCATCTACTCTTCGTTGAATACGCGTATCAATATCAGCAGTCATAAATAATTTTAATTCTGCATCCGGAAAAACATGAGTGCCGATATCTCTACCATCCATAACCACACCTTTATTCAATCCAAAATTACGTTGTGCCGAAACAAGATGCTGTCTAACTTCTTTTATCATGCTAATTTTACTTACATGCTCTGCTATAAGTAAGCTTCGTATTTCTTTTTCTACGTTTACCCCGTTCATAAAGGTTTCTGAAACTTTTGTATGGCTATTAAATTGAAATTGAAAGTGAATTTCATTCAGTGATTCAACAACAGCAAGTTTATCGTATTTTTTATTTTGAATGATGCCTTTGTTTAAACAATGCAAAGCAACACAACGATACATGGCGCCTGAATCAATATATTCATAATTTAAACGAGATGCCAGCGCTTTTGCTAATGTACTTTTTCCGCAGGACGAATAGCCATCTATGGCAATGGTAATCTTACTCATATTGAGGTAAAATTAATGGAAATGCTTGTTATAAAAAAAGAAATTTTTTTTATTCTCTACATTCGAATAACAACGTATGTACTTTGTGTTTATTTTTGAACTTTAAAATTTGATGTATGGCTAAATTCGGAAAATGGTTAGGCGGAGGTTTAGGCTGGGCACTTGGCGGCCCAATTGGTGGTATAGTAGGTTTTGCTTTAGGCGCTTTTTTTGATAATGCAGAAAACGTAAATCAAAATAATCCTAGATCAGGCAGCAAACAAACTCAACCCGGCGATTTTGCCATTTCGCTTTTAGTGCTTTCGGCAGCTGTAATGAAAAGCGATGGAAAAGCAATGAAATCAGAATTGGATTTTATTAAAAATTTTCTTGTACAGCAATTTGGTGAATCGGACGCAAAAGAATTGCTTAAAGTACTGAATGACATCATGAAAAAAGACATTCCAGTTTATGATGTTTGTGTTCAGATTCGAGAATACATGCCTGTTAGTGCACGTTTGCAACTTTTACATTATTTGTATGGAATATCAAAAGCAGATGGAGATGTTAGTAAAAATGAAGTTGAGTTAATTGATAATATTGCCAATTACCTCAATATTCCCAGAGCAGATGCTGCATCCATAAAAGCCATGTATTACCGAGATGTTGAAAGTGATTATAAGATTATGGAAATTGGCCCCGATGCAACCGATGATGAGATTAAAAAAGCATATCGCAGAATGGCCATGAAATATCATCCGGACAAAGTAACAGGCATGGGAGAAGCTGTTGAAAAAGCTGCTGCAGAGAAATTCAAGGTATTACAACAAGCTTACGAAAACATAAAAAAACAACGAAATATTGTATAACATTATTTCAGTTTATAAAAACTAACAAAAGTTAGTTTTTATGTTTTAAACCTTGAAAATTGACTGCGTTTAATCAGTTCATAAATCCTACTCACTATCAATTGTTTTAACTATATTTACTTTTTTTGAAATTGTAAATATGCAATACAGTAATCTTGAAAAAATTCTTTTTAAAAATAGCCAATCAGGATTTTACATAAGCACCTTGGAAGGCCAATTAAAAGATTGCAATGACTCTTTTTTAAAGATTTTTGGATTAACCTCAAAAGAGGAGATTTTAAATCTAAATACTACTGTTTTTTATGCCGATAGTGACGAAAGAAAACTTTTTCTAAATGAATTACATTCAAATAATCATGCTCAGGGGTATGCTATAAAAGCTATAACAAAAACAGGAAAGCTAATCCATGTTTCTTTAAACTCTGAACTATTAATTGAAAATAATAGTCAGCCACTCATTGTAGGTTCTGTTATTGATATTACTGAATTAGTTGAATCGAAAAGTGTTATTGCAGATAGTGAAAAAAAATACAAAGATTTCATTGAAAACAGCCCCGAAATCATTCAGAGTTTTAATGCAGAAGGCAAATTATTATTCTGCAATTCTGTATGGCACCAAAAACTAGAATATACGCCCGATGAAGTTGAAAACATGAACCTTTTCGATATCATTGCTGATGAATACAAAGAGCATTGCTCCATGATGTTTCAAGAGGTGCTTTCAGGTAAAGCATTAAAAGATGTCGCGGTTGAATTTGTTTCTAAAACAGGCAAACGATATATTTTAGAAGGTAATGTTGTTCCCCTTGTAGAAAAGGGAAAAATGGTCGCCACTCACGCTTTCTTTCGTGATGTATCTGAAAAGAAAGTTGCAATGGACAAAATCATTGAGCAAGAAAAAATACTTCAAACAATTTTTAATACTGTACCCATTTGCCTTTACATTAAAGATACAAATGGTAAATACATTCATGCAAACAACACGATGCAAAAAACGCTTAATTCAGATGTGATTGAGCGATCTGATGTTGAATTATTTCCCACAACTTGTGCTTTGCAATTAAGAGACACAGATGATGAGGCATTAAAAAATCCGGAGAGTATTGTAAAGTTTGAAATGGATGTTGATTTTGGAAAAAAAACACGTCATTTCCTTTGTGGCAAAAAAGCAATTTACAATCAAACAAAAAACAATTACGATTTATTTGGTTTTTCTGTTGATATCAGCGATTTTAAAAATGCAGCCGCTGAAGTTGAAAAAAAGGAAAAATTATTGCTTTCCATCATCAATAATACCAGTGGAGGATTCATCTTGTTTAAACCGGATAATGAAAAGAAACATTTTGTAACAGAATACTCCAATGATTATGCAGAAAAACTCCTGCAACTTTCTTCTAACCAATATGAGTTCAATGATGTGTTTCATTTTTTAGATAAGGATTTTAAAAATAAATTTTCTTCAGAAAATTTATGCAAATCAGACAACTTCCTTGAAACCATTGACTGGAAATATACCTTGCCGGGAACTGAAATTGAAAAGGTGTATTCACTACGTTTTTCAACGATAAAAATTTCTGCAAACGAACTTAAAATTATTGCATTTATTATTGATATTACCGATGAGAAAAAACTCATTGAACAATTAGAATTAAAACTGAAAGAAAATGATGTATTAATTGGTGAAGTACATCACCGCGTAAAAAACAATTTGGCAATTATTGATGGCATCATCGAATTAAAAAAATTTCGTACTAGCGACATTTTACTAAATGATAATTTGACAGATATACAAATGCGAATAAAAAGTATTGCATTAGTTCATCAAAAATTATATCAAAGTGGAAATTTCAGTGCGATTAATTTGTATGATTACATAAATGAACTAGGAAATCATTACAAACGTTTGTTTGATGCAAATAACAGCAAACAAATTCAATTTGATATACAAATAAAACAAGAAAATACTTTGTCATTATCAAAATCAATTTCATTTGGCTTATTGTTGAGTGAATTAATTTCTAATAGTTGCAAATACGCTATCGTAAATAATCAGGTAAAAATTGGCATCTGCATTAAGAAACAGGAGGAAGAGTTAATTATGAGTTATACTGATTCCGGAAATGGCTTACCTGAAAACTTGAAAAACTTTAAAAACGGAGGGTTTGGTTTTCGCTTAATTGATAATTTTATCAAACAATTAAAAGGCAAAGGAACATTTCCGGAAAACAAACATTTTAATTTTGAACTAGAATTTACTGCATAAAATATGAAGAAAAGAATTGTAATAGTAGAAGACGATTATATCATACAAGAACTGCATCGCCATTACGTAGAGAATTTAGGGCACGAAGTAGTTGGGGCATTTGTAAGCGGCAAGGAAGCCATTGATTATTTCAAGGAAAATTCTGCAGATTTAATCATGATGGACATTCGCCTTGAAGACAGCATGGACGGAATTGAAGCCATGGCAAAAATTCAGGAACTGTCGCCAACACCGGTGGTATATGTTTCCGGTAACACTGAGGAATCCAACTTCCG
>Ga0172373_10001120_pt1 | contig 43523 bp, 47 predicted proteins | sample Lak10m_2_FD_114546 | JGI IMG/M metagenome (GOLD analysis project Ga0172373, IMG submission 114546) | Freshwater microbial communities from Kabuno Bay, South-Kivu, Congo - kab_092012_10m | ecosystem: Environmental > Aquatic > Freshwater > Lake | place: Democratic Republic of the Congo... | reverse complement strand
CCAAATATAAATCCAAATATAAATCCAAATATAAATCCAAATATAAATCCAAATATAAATCCAAATATAAATCCAAATATAAATCCAAATATAAATCCAAATATAAATCCAAATAATGAAAAATGATATAAGGATAAGATAATATTAATAAACATGCTTCTATAGCTCAGTTGGTTAGAGCGAACGGCTGTTAACCGTTAGGTCGGAGGTTCGAGTCCTTCTAGAAGCGTTGTTTTTTTTTAATTTCATTTTTTATATAAGAAAATGAAAATAATAAATAATAATGAGAACATTGTTAAGAATCTTAATTATAAAACTAACAATTATATCATCATTAGCATTTAATGTAGTAAATATAAATTTATTAATAAAAAAACCATTAGAAGATTCATTAATAGGATTTATAAAATTACCATATATTCATAATTTAAAAATTAAAAATAATACAAAATATTTAATATTAAATTATTTAGATGATCCTAAAAATAAATTTATTGATAAATTAGATAATACATTATATAAAGGTTATATATCTGTTAAAGATGATGATAATAAAATAATTAATTTTATTGAAAATAATAATGGTAAGGATGAAACAATAAAAGGTGTTGAATATGTAGAACAAGAACAAAATAATTCATTTTTCAATGTTTATGAAACAATAAAGAACAATAAAAAACCATTAATAATAATAAATAAAAAAAATAGAAATAATATTAATTCAAAATACTTATATTTAATAAAATCTAAATATGAATATGTAATGAGATATTCTTTTGATTATAATAATCATAGATATAAATATTATTTTAATATTGATGCAAAACCAATTGATAATTATGAAACATTATGGGATATATCAGCATTTGTAAAAGATTATTCTACAATAAAAACATTATCAATTATTGGTTATTATGTAAAAAATTGGATAGAACATAATATATATAATAATATGGATTTTAATAATTTTTATAAAAGATATTTAGTATTATATTTCTTTTTAAATAGTTAATCAAACATATCATCAATATCATAATTATATAATATTAAAAGGTGTAAAATTTGTGAAGGTTTCATAATTTCTTTAATTATATCTTATTCTAAATTTTCAAAGTTTTTTTTCATTTTTATATAATCCAATTCAAATATTTCTGGATTTGTTGAAATATCATTCCAAGCAATTTTATTTTTATTCATTTTAATATTTCAATAGCAAAAGGATTAAGTGATAAAATACACCAATTTATTTTATTTTTATTTTTTTTTAATTAATTCAATAGCATTATGATTACTTGATAATTGATACCAATCAATTTTATCCATATTTTCTTTAAGTAATTTAATAGCATTTGGATTAGATGATAATTGTGACCAGTAAATTTTATCTTTATTATCTTTTAATAAATTAATAGCACTTGGATTTTTAGATAATATATACCAATTAATTTTATCTAAATTTTCTTGTAAAAGTTTAATTGCTTCTGCATTTGGATTACATGATAATTCTTCAAAATTTATTTTATTTTTATATTTTTTTATCTAAATTTTTCTCCAAAATTTCCATTACTAATGGATTAGGATTTACACATAAACATGACCAATTAATTTTATCCGGATTTTCTTTTAAATAATCAATTGCATTTGGATTTTTTGATAAATATGTATAATCAATTTTATTTAATTCAATCCAGTCTTTAAATTTATATATTGGACGATTCATAATAATATTTATTTTTTATTATTGACAGTCATTTTTTATAATTATAAAAAATAGATATTATGAATCATAGTAAATTTATAGCAAGTGGTGCATATGGTTGTGTTGTTAAACCAGCATATAATTGTGATAAAAAAATTGGATTATTAAAAGAAAATACAATTGCAAAAATTTTTGGAGATAAAGAAAATTATACATATGAGTTAGTTCAACATAAAAAAATTTCAAAAATTGATAAAAATAATGATTTTACTATTAAAATTATTAGTAATTGTGAAATAGATTTATCATATATAAAATCACATGTTAATGATATTAATAATTGTGAATTAATAAAAGATAAAAATAAAATTTATCAAATTATATATGAAGATGGAGGAGAAGATTTATTAGTTTTTTTAAATAATATAAAATCAACATTTGATAGTTATAATTTTTTGAAAAAATTTATAAAATTATTTATAGGAATAAAATTATTAATAAAAAATAATTTAACACACAGTGATATAAAACTAGAAAATATATTATTTAATGGAAATAAATTAATATTGATAGACTTTGGTTTATTAGTAAATTTTGAAAATATTTTTAATTCACATATTGACAATTTAAAATATTTAACAATGATACATTATCCAGATGAAATAAAATTATATTTAACAAAAAATATTATAAATGAAAATTATAATTACAATTTAAATACAAATGATTTATTAGAATTATTAAATAATTATATTTTAAAAATAAAATTTCTTAATCATAATTCTAATTATTTTAATTATTTTAAAAGTATTAATGATTTATATAATTATATTATAAAAGAATCTAATGAATATTATAAAAGATTTAATAAAAATAATTATAAAAAAAATGTTAAAAAGATTTTTGGCAAAAAATTAGATATATATCAATTAGGAATTGTATTATTAGAAGTAATTATATTAATAATTATTTCTAATAATAAAAAACAAATTTTACAAATACCTATTCAAATATTTGATATAATTAAACAAATGTTAGAACCAGATGTAGAAAAAAGAATTAATATTGATATTTTAATTGAAAAATATTCATTATTATTTACTTAATTATCTAATAAATAATCAATAATAATAGATGCTTTTTTTTTACCAATACCATCAATATTTAATAATAATTTAATTTGTTTGTCTCTTGTTTCTTCATTAATAAGACTTTTAATTAAAGTTTTTAAATTTGGATATATATTTTTAATTTTTTTTGCAAGTTCTTTTGATATAGAAGGTATTTGAGATAATTGTAATAAATAACATGTTTCTTTATCAATATTAGCATTTTTTTTAGTTTTAATTTTACAAATATCAATATAATTATTTGGATTATTAACTTTAATATTAAAATTTTCAGGTTTATCTATTATTTTAGTTGCTAATAATAATAAAAATGTTATAGTATCATTAATATCAAATGTAAAAAAAACATTAATTTTATCTCTATAAATTGAATTTAAATAAACACTTGTTAATGTTTTTTGATTATTAAAATTTTTAATTGAAGTTATTGAATCTCCTTCAATAATATAATTAACATTTGCAGATAATGATAATAATCTTGTTTTTTGTTCTTTATATCTACCATCATTAATAGAAGATAATAAATCTTTAACTGTTTTTCTTTCATAAATAAAAAAAATATCATTAAATTTAATATGAATATCACCAATATCTAATTGTTGTTTTTGAATAATAATTTTATCTTTATATTTATCTAAATCTCTTTCAATAATACCCGAAAATAATTTTGTTTCTCTATTATCAATAATAATTGATAATAAATTATTAGACATTTATAATAATAAATATTTTTATTTTCTTAAAAGTATTTATATAAAAATAATTCATCCTGTGTGGGGATCGAACCCACGACCACTAGGTTAAAAGCCTAGCGCTCTGCCTCCTGAGCTAACAGGACTTATATTTAAATAAATAAATTATCCTTATATAATTTTAAATATTTAAATGTAGATATGAGCATAACATTAAATGATATTTCAATATTACGTTTAAATTGGGATAATAATATACAACAACCATTTTATACAACAATAAATGCAGGTACAGGATTAGTAACAGAAACAATTACAGATTTATCAGTATATATAACATCAAATTCTGCTTTTAATATATTTGTAACATCAAATATATTATCAAATATATTATCAAATAATATATTAATAAATAGTAATAATTTAGTAAATTATACAAATCAACAAACATCAAATACAAGTAATCGAGTTTATAGTAATATAAATTTAATTGGATATACTACATCAAACAATGTATCAAATATAATTACAAGTAGTTTTAATAATTATAATAATTTAAATAATAGACCATGGTTTAATTCCAATAATAATATTGTAAAATTAACAGGTAATATAGGAATAGGAACAACAAACCCTATTTATTCAATTGATTGTATTGGTTCTGTTAAATTAGGTAATAGAGGAACACCCTTTGCATCAATAACATCATTTGCATATTTTGCAGGTTCTAGTGGTTTAAATCAAGTATCATATTCAATAACATTTGCATCAATAAATAGGTCTTATCCTGATATTTCAAAATTACTAATATGTGTTACTCCTGAAGAAAGTACAGGTTCTTCTGAAATATTTATAGCAAGTATATCAAGAAAAAATACATTGGGTATTGTTGTAAATGTAGGTACACTTTCAGGTAATCCTTGGAATCCACCAATAAGTCTTATATTAAATATATGTATATATGAATTAGTATAATAAAAATAATGACTAAAAAAGATATCAAGATTATACTTGATGATTATATAGATATGATTTATGTATATGAAATTATATGTAATGAAACTTATAATTATTATTATAATCTTAAATTTTTTTTTGAATTTCCAATTATTTTCATCAATGTTATAATGACAATTATAAATTCAACTATAACGGATGTATATATAATTAAAAATGCAAATATTTTTCTTAATGTAACAACTATGCTTCTTGTTTCTTTAAGTAATTATTTTAAAATAACGGAAAAATGCGAAATACTTAAAATAACAAGAGACAAGTTTATTAAATTATATAATTTAATAGAAAAAAGAAAATATACTGAAGATATATCTGTTGATTTTATTGATATTGTTATTACTAATTATGATAATATAATTGAAAATATTAGTTTTACTTTTCCTCAAAAAATATTAGTAAAAATAAGAAATCAACATGCACAAAAACGAACTTTACCTTTATTTATAAATGGTATTAAAAAATTAGATAAATTTAGAGGAGTAAATGGTATTATTTCTCCTTCAACATTAAGTACATTAGATATGAATGATATTATTTAAAAAATGATAGATAAATAAATAAATAAATAATAAGAATGATAAATATAACTATATTAAAAGCACCTGAATTAGTAAACATGCTTAAAAAAGATAAAACATTAACAATTGGACAAATAAAATTAATAGAAGATCAATTATTTAAAATAGCACCTAAAAATCCTTATTTTAAATTAAAAGCAAAAAAAGAAGAAAAAAAAATAATTAATGGAACTGAATTATTAAAAAATCAAAATTATAAAAAATTGTCTGTAAAAGAATTAGTAAAAATTCTTAAAGATGCCGATAATGCATATTTTAATGAATCAAGAGTAATTTTAACTGATTATGAATATGATGAAATTAAAGATTATTTTAAACAAAAATATCCTAAAAATCCTTATTTAAAAGAAATAGGTTCTCAAGTTCCTGATAAATTAAAAGTTCAATTACCTTATTTTTTAGGAAGTCAAGATAAAATTAAATATGAAAATGTTAAAGAATTAAAATTATGGGTTTCTAAATATTTTAAACCATTAGAATATGTTATATCTGAAAAATTAGATGGTATTTCTTGTTTAATTATTAGTTCCATTGATAAAGATGAAATAACATTATATACACGAGGAGATGGTTATTATGGACAAGATATTACAAAATTTAAAGATTTTATTAAATCAATTCCAAAGAAAATACCAAGAGGTGTTGCTATAAGAGGTGAATTATTGTTATCAAAAAGCAATTGGGAAAAAGTAAAAGATCATGGAGTAAATGCGCGAAATCTTGTTGGTGGTGTTATTAATAGTAAAACTCCCAATAAAATAGTATTACCTTTAATTGATTTTGTTGCATATGATTTATTAAATGAACGTATTGAAAACTTTAATGCTCTTGCTAAAATTAAAAAAATGGGTTTTAATGTTGTAAAACATACATTAATAAAAGAACATTTAAATAATGAATTATTACTTGAATTATTAAAAGATTTCAGAGATACTAGTAATTATGAAATTGATGGTATAGTTATTACTCATAATAGCAAAAATCCTATTGCTATTGGAAAAAATCCAGATTTTTCATTTGCCTTTAAATCAAATTCATTAATTGAAAAGGCAGAGGTACGAGTTACAGATGTTGAATGGAATATAAGTAAGGATAAATATTTAAAACCAATTGTTAAATTTAATCCTGTTAAACTTGATGGAGTTGTAATTAAAAAAGCAACAGGTTTTAATGCCGATTTTATAGTTAAAAATAAAATTGGTATTGGTTCAATAATTGTTATTCAAAGATCCGGTGGTGTAATACCAGATATAGTTGAAATTCTTAAAGAATCTGATAATGGTAATGCAATTATGCCCAATATTTCTTATAAATGGAATAAAACAAAAATTGATATTATTGCAGATACTGATGAAAAAAATAGAGAACATGATATTAAATCATATACATTTTTTATGAAATCATTAGACATTAAAGGAGTTGGTGAAGGAATAATAACTAAATTATATGATAATTCATTTGATACACTTAAAAAAATTATTAATATAACTAAAGATGAATTATTAAAAATAGATGGATTTAAGGAAAAAAGTGCTGAAAATTTATTACTTTCTTTAAGTGAAATTCAAAAGAAAAGTTGTATTGAAATAATGATTGCATCAAATCTTTTAGGAAGAGGTATGGGAGGAAAAAAATTAGATTTAATTTTATCTAAATTTCCATTTATTTGCACAGATAAATCAAAAGCAAAACAATTAACAGCATTAGAAATTAAATCAATAAATGGAATGGGTGATGTTGGATCACAGCAATTTATTGATAATTTAAATAAATTTTATGAGTTTTATGAAGATTTGGGTATGAATATTAAAGAACCAGCAAAAAAAGAAGTAATTACTAATAAACCAAAAACTAAAAATAACAAAAATTTTGAAAATAAACATTTCGTTTTTACTGGATTTAGAAATAAAGATTATGAAGCAGAAATTAAAAATAATAATGGTCATGTTGATTCAAGTGTAAATAAAACAACTAATTATCTTGTTATTAAAGACAAAACAAAAATAACTGAAAAGGTAAAAAAAGCAGAAGCAAAAGGTGTAATTATTATAACAGAAGAAGACTTTAAATCTTTATTATCTTAAAAAATGATTTATTTTTTAAAATTTTTATAAATTTAAAAAAGCATGGATATTGAATCAAGACGTGGTAAAAAATGGCATAAAGAAGAAGATGAACAATTAAAGAAATCTATTAAAAATAATAAATCATTTGAAGATATTGCATTAGAACATAAAAGATCTATTGGTGCAATTAAATGTCGTATTGTATCTCATATCATATATCCTCATTTCATTAGTATTACAAATGATACCAATAATAATAAAACTAGTGATGAAATTATAAATGAATTAGCAACTAAATATAATATTGAAAGTGATTTTATATTAAAATATATAAATAAACAAAATACTACTAATACTAATTTATCTGAGAATACTAATGATATTTCATTATCTAATAGATTAAATATTATAGAAGATAAATTAGATTATATAATAGATCATATTATAAATATAAATAAACTTATAAATTTACAATTATAAATATTTAAATAAAAATTTAATTAAATATCAATATAAATAATATCATTGCTATCAAATACATCAACCATTTCAATTGTATCATCATTATCATAAGAATTATAAGTATCATAAGAATTATAAATAGTTGAATAAATATCATTAATCATCTCTAAATGATTTCCTTTGAAATATTCTTTGCCAATACTAGTTTGTAATTCATATTTAGATTTAAAAATTTTAAGTAATTTTTTTTCTAAATCATCACAATTATTACACATCATTTGAATTAGTAATTTTGTTCCATTTGGATAATTTTGAATTCGCTTTAAATTTTCTTGTTTTGATTTTCCTAATTTATAAATACATTCATTTGTTTTTATAAATTCTCTTTCTTGTAATAAATAAATATATTCAGTCATTTTATTTTTGTTAGTATAATTATTATCGTTTGTAATTATAAGTTTATGAGTAATTACAATCATTTTTTAATTTTACCTAATCAATTGTTTGAGGATGTTAAACATTTAAAAGGATATAAGGAAATCTTTTTAATTGAAGAACCTCATTATTTTTCAACAAATGAATTAAAAGTAAATAAAATTAAAATAGCATATATGCGTGCATGTATGCGTTGTTATTATGATTATTTAAAAAGTCAATTAAAAAATCAAAAAATAACATATATAGAATTTAAGGATTTATTAACTGATAATTCTTATTCATTTTTAAAAAAAGGTCATTTTTATTGTTATGATATTAATGATTTTAAATTAAGAAATAAATATAAACAATTAAAAGTTTTTGAAAATTTTCATGAATTAGAAACACCAATGTTTTTAATGACTAAAAATGATCTTAATAGTTATGATAGAAAAACACCAACACATGCCAGTTTTTATGAATTTAGCAAGAAAAAATTAGGATTATTAGAAGGAGTTAAAAATCAAGATGTTTATAATCGTTCAAACCCGAAAGAAGAAATTAAATTTAATGAATCAATTTCATATATTACAAAAACTAATTTAAATTATTATAAAGAAGCAATAGACTATTCTCAACAATCTTTCTTTAAATCACATGTTGGAAATGCAACAATAGAAACACTTAGATTTTATCCCATAAACTCTAAAGATGCATATTTAGCATTTCAATATTTCTTAGATAATAATTTAATTAAATTTGGATTATTTCAGGATGTAATTAGAATTAATAATCCTTTTAATTATCATGCTATTATTAGTCCAATGTTAAATATAGGACTATTAGATCCTTTAAAATTAATTGAAATTTATAAAAAATATGAATCAAAAGTTTCAATAGAATCTTATGAAGGTTTTATTAGACAATTAATAGGATGGCGTGAATATATGAGATATTTATATTTATATAAATATAATGAATTAATTAATTCAAATAATCATAATAATAATAAAACATTAGATAAATCATGGTATTCTGCAACAACAGGTATTTATTTATTAGATAATGAAATTAAAAAAGCAATTCAATTTGGATATGCACATCATATAATAAGATTAATGGTTTTTTTAAATTTCCTATTATTATCTGAAATTAAACCAAATGATATATATAAATGGTTTATGGAAGTTGTAAGTATTGATGCATATGATTGGGTAATGATTCCTAATATTTATAGTATGGGTTATTTTAGCAATATTGGCATGAAAAGACCTTATTTATCTTCATCTAATTATTTATTAAAAATGAGTAATTATAAAAAAGATGGTAAATGGGATACAATATGGACTGATAAATTTAGATCATTTGTAACAACAAGAAAAATTAATTTTTATCTAAGAAGTATTAAAAAATGATTTTAATAAGATTATTATATATAAATTGATAAGTTAGTTATAATGTCATATAATTATGATGAAAATGATATTGCAACTCAAATTTATGATTCATATTGTGAAAATAAACATGATTGGGAACATGAATTATTACAAGTTATATATGAATTAGTTATTTATAATGATGATGAAAATTTAAATGAAATAATTAATAATTATGGAGGTATTTTTATATTATGTGATTTATATGAAAGAAAATATAAAAATACAATTATAAATGAAAAAAATTTAAATTATTATCAATTTCTTGCATTTATAGGATTATATCATAGAATCCGAGAGCGATTAATTGAATTAATTGTAATGAATTTTGATATATTATTATAATTTTTTTAATTTCCATTTGTATAAGTAATAATATCAGTCATAATTGAATTGTCATGATTTATTGTTGAATTTATGATAATAACTTCATTTAATTTTGGAGAAATTACTGATGAAAATAAACAATTATAAATTATTTTAAATATTTTAATAATAATAGTATCATCATTATCATTATTAAATTCTGAATAAGTACCATATTTTTTTAAATATAAAATACAAATAAAATTACACCAGCAACATAAATAAATTAAAGGAACAATACATAATAATATTGAAATCATAGTAAAAACAAATATACTTTGAATAGGTATATTATCAGTTATAATAGAAGTATTATTAGTAATATTAGAATTCATTATTAAAAATAAAAATAATATAAAAATCATTTTTTATATCCATATTATTTGAATGTTATTAAGATAATTTTGAATTGATTCTTTTAATTTATTTTCATCATAATCATTATTAATTTCGCTAATATTTAATAAAATAATTTTATACTTATCCTTAATATAATTAGTTAAAATTTCATTATTATAAATTAAAATATATTGTTTAGTATCTAATAAATATTCAATTAATTTATCATAATTAAAATTATTATTATCACAAATTATTTTAAAAATATTTGAATTATTAATAATAAATTCAAAATTATTATTTTCATATAAAAAGTCAATAATATAATTTATATTTGTTAATAAATGAATATAATCAGAATAATAATGAATTAAACAAATATTATTTGCATTAAAATTATTTTCTAAATTTTGAATATCTTCTAAAAATTTATTTCTGCAAAATTTTAAAATTTTATTATTAATTCTATATAATTCAAGCATTTTTAAATTATCAGTTTTAATACTTTTATCTATATATATAATACCTTTTTCACTAATTTTAATTATTTCTTTAATAAAATCAAAATCTTTTTTTAAAAAATAATTTACATATTCCATAATATAAATATTTATTTTTAGTGTTTCAAGAATTAATTTCTTATTTTCTTTTAATGTTTCAGATGCATATGCAAATGATAATGCTGATTTATTAATTGCAAATCTTACTAATTCTATATCATTTTTAAGTCTATTTGAAACATATTTTAAATTAAAACCATTACCTAATTTAATTGCTTCAAATGCTATTTCTTTATTATCATGTAGTCTATCACTTGCAAATTTATAAATATATGGATTTAATTTAATAACTATTTTAAGAATTTCTTCATCATCTTTAATTTCATTAGATAAATCTTCATACACAAATGGATTATTATTAATTGCTTTTATAATAAGTGTTTTATTATTTTTATTAAAATCATTTGAATATATTAATAATTTTCCATCTATTTCAATTATTTCATTAATAATATCATATCTATTTTTAATATTTACTGGTAAATAATTAAAAATAAATTTATTTTCTTTAATAATATCTATAATAAAATCTTTATTATTTTTTAATCTAGTTGATATATATTTATATGTATTATGATTTATTGTAACTGCAGTATAAGCAATCATATAATTATCTTTTAAATTATCACTAATATATTTTATTGAATATGGATTTATTATTATTGCTTCATATGCAATATTATAATTATCTTTTAATTTTTCTGATGCATATTTTAAACATCTAATATCATATTTAATTACATTTAATATGAAAGTATAATCATCTTTTAAATAATTTGAAACATATTTCATAAGAGTATAATTACATGAATTCATAATAACAGATAAAGCAACTGAATAATTATTTTTAATATCATCTGATGCATATTTAAATGCTTTTGGATTATTATTAATTGCTATAGTAACAGATTTAATATCATTTTTAACAGCATTAGATGAATTTTTTAATAATAATCCATTATATTCAAGCATATAATTATTCATTATCTATTTTATGATGTTTAATTATTAATCATTTTTTATAATAACTATTTATAATAACTATTTATAATAACTATTTATAATAACTATTTATAATAACTATTTATAATAACTATTTATAATAACTATTTATAGATAAATGTTAAGTAATTATATAATAACAATTATTATAATATTAATAATTGATTGTATTTGGTTATATCTAAATAGAAATAATTATAATAGTTTAGTTAAAAAGATTCAAGGTTTTGATATTGAACTAAATTTATTTGGTGCTATTTTATCTTATTTATGTGTTATTACTGGTTTATTTATGTTTTCTATTCCAATGATTAGACAAGAATATAAAAAAGAAAATAAACGAAAATCTTTATTATTATTATCAATTAAATATGGCGGTATTTTAGGATTAGTTATTTATGGTGTATTTAATGCATCTAATATTGGTATTTTCAAAAATTATAATATAAAAGTTGCATTAATGGACACTATTTGGGGTTTTATGCTTTATTCATTTTCTGCATATTTATTTATTTCATTGGAGATATATCGTCAATAATATAAGGTTTTTTATTAATTATTTCATTTGGTGTTATTGTTCTTATTGTTCTTAATGATCTATAAATATAACCTAAATCACATAAACATTCTAAAATTGATATTATAAATGTATGAAATAATTTTTTATCATATACTTTATTAAATAATGATGTAGGTAATGGTGTAAATAATCTATTTCTAATTATTGTTGTATCTACTGTATTACAACAACTTAATAAATATGGCATTATACAAATAAAATCATATCCCATTTTAAGATTAACTTTATGATTACTTATAGGTTCTGTTAATGTTTTAGCATGTTCATAATCCCAAATAATCCATAAATAACCTAAATTAGGTAAATAATAATCATTATTAAAAATATTATAATGATAATATCCTCCTTCTTTTATTTTATGATATAAAAAATTTCCATCATGTGCATCACAATGATAACATCCTGTTTCTTTATAAAAAAAGATTAATGATATAAATATTTGAGCAATTTTATTATCAACTAATTTTTTATCTTTATTTAATTTAAAATCTAAATTAAAACTTCTTAAATCGCCTGATGCAAGTTCATTTAAATAAACATAATAATCTTTATCACTTAATACAAATTTTGGTATTTTTTCTTTTTTATAAATATTATCTGTTTCTAAAGATGGAATAAATGAACTTTTTCTTAAATTATTTTTCATACATAAACCATAACCATATGAAATTGGAAAATGTGGGCATAAATTTTTAATTACTGCATTACTTACAATTTCATTATTTTTAATTTCAACTGGTGTTTTATAACTAATTGGACTAATTTTAACAACATATTTAAGTAATTTATAAGTTTTATCTCTAAAACTACTTAAGTAAATTGCACCATGAGTGCTTCCAGAACCAATTTCTTTTTTAAGAATTATATTATTTCCGATTCTAAAAATTGGTTTTCCCGTTATTTTATCAAATTTATAAAATTTTACACAATAATTTTTTCTATTTTTATCAAAATTTAAATTTTTAATTATTTTTTTATAATAAACAATTCTATCATATATATTAGCAGTAACACGATTTAAAAAAGGTAATAAATAACCTTTCATTTTATTTTGAATTATTTTTGCAGCTGTATCTTCATTTATTTGTTTTTTATCTTTTTTAAGTTTCTTTAATTCCTTTTCTTCTTTTTCTTTAGGTTTCTTTAATTCTTTTTCTTTAAGTTTCTTTAATTCCTTTTCTTTAAGTTTCTTTAATTTCTTTTCTTCTTTTTCTTTAGGTTTCTTTAATTCCTTTTCTTCTTTTTCTTTAGGTTTCTTTAATTCCTTTTCTTGTTTTTCTTTAAGTTTCTTTAATTCCTTTTCTTTAAGTTTCTTTAATTCCTTTTCTTCTTTTTCTTTAAGTTTCTTTAATTCTTTTTCTTTAAGTTTCTTTAATTCTTTTTCTTCTTTTTCTTTAAGTTTCTTTAATTCTTTTTCTTCTTTTTCTTTAGGTTTCTTTAATTCCTTTTCTTCTTTTTCTTTAGGGTTCTTTAATTCCTTTTCTTTTAATGGAGAATATTTAAGTCTTTTTTGAATTAATGATGCTAATATTTTTTTTCCAATTGCACCTGATTTTAACACACAACGTTTAGTTTCTTTATTATAAATTTTATCAGGTGGACATTCTTTAATACCTAAAACTTCTTTATAATTACTTAAATTACTTTCAATTTTAACTTTATCACATTTTAATGTAACAGGATTTCTAATTTCATTTTTTTTACATTTTTTTAATTTTATACCATTAATAATTTCATATTTATTATCCATTAAAATAGATATTCTATTTATAAATATATATTTTTATGAATAATATGAAAAAATTAAAAAAAAATAGTAAATAAATAATTACAAATTATTATATCAATACCTAGTGGTCAAGTGTCAATGTTAGATATTCAAAATGTTTTTGGAGGAACTAATCCAATTTCATTAAATGAATATTATGGTAAAGTAGCAGGAATACCTTTATCAGGTTAAATTTCAATAAATGATTTTAGAGGAAAATCAAATTTATTAATTACACCAGTTGAAACAAATTATAATGATTTTGGATTACCTGCTACATATGTTGATGCAATTGAAACAACATCTTGGGACATCTATGAATTTTTATTCATTACATATATGTTAAAATAAAAAATGATTTTAATAAATATAAATAATATTTGAAAGTAAAATGCTCGTATTTTATAACAAGGTTTCAAAAACTATAACTAAATATTATTATTTATATGTACATAATAATAAAGATAGTTATATAGATGTTGAAATACCTGAATTAAAGCGCGAGGATGCATATCCTGAATTGGAATTATTAGTTGTTTAATAATTGTGTATATATAAACATTAATTTATTTTTGTTTATTTTAAGTATTTTTTTATTAATTATAGAAACTAATTCTTTTTTTGTATATTTTTTATTTCCACCTAAAACTTCTATAGGATTTTCTTCATTATTAATAGGATTATTAACAGAATTGTCATTATTTATATTAGATAAATAATGTTCTAATATAACTAATTCAATTTCATCTCTATTACCATATAAATTACTTTTATAAATATCTTTAATATCAATAGTAGTTCCTAATATATGTTCTAATTCACAATAAAGACAAAGTAAACTTTTTTGTTTAATTTGTTTAATTTCATCAATAAAATTAGTTAAAATAGGTTCTGGTTTATATTCAGTTAATTCTAATTTTGGAATATTTAATAAATTAGTATCAGATTTATTTTTTTGAACATATACTAGTATTCTATTTCCTGTTCCAAAATTAAAACATAAATCTTTAATTTTTTTAATACTATTTGTTGATAAATCTATTTTACATTCTTTTGGATTAAAACAATAATCTTCATTTTTCTTTAAATCCCAATCATATGGTATTAATGAACATTGATTATTTTTAACTTTAGTATAATTATTAAAAACTAATTTTTTATCATTACATATAATTCCAGCAAGAGAATGATATTTATAAGATTCTTCATCATTATTAGTAATACATGAAGATAAAACATAAGTTAAACCCATAAATTCAACTTCATTATCATAAGAAATAATATTACCAGTATTTTCACTATTTATTAAATATTGACTAAAATTATTTTTACGAGTATTACTAAAAATTTTATTAGGTAATGAATTTAAATCTTGATGAAATAAAACAATAACTTCCGGTGGTTGTATATTATCTGGTTTTTTTTTACTAATATAATTAAGTAAATATCTGTCTTTTCTACCATCATTAAAATAAATTAAATCTTGACAATCAACACCTAAGAAATTATAAAAATCTATAATATTTAATTCATTCCATTTAACTTTATCAGTTATTTTATTATCTTTATTAATTATAATTTCAAATAAAAATTTTGCTGATATTAATGATTCATAATAAATATTAGCATTTTTTTGATTATTATAATAAGAAATTATAATACTTTTAATTATATTTAAATAAATATCAGATTTCCAATTTATTGATAAATTTAATAATAGATTACGTGAATATTGACTATATAATATTGAAACAATTAATGTATTTAACCAAGAATCATCATTATAATCAGGTAAAATTGATATGTCATAACAATCATTCATTATAAATATATATATCTAATAATTAATTTATAAAATTATTTATAGAAAGATGAATAATGATATTAGAACAAAACCATATGATTTACTTGTAGATTTAGTTGAAGCAAAAGATAAAGGCGAATTAGCACCTGGATTAATGACATCTAGTCAATTAAATAATTTATCATTTGAATTATTATTATTTTATTTAATGTTTATACTTGCATATTTAAATAATACAGAAATAAAAAAAATAAATCGAATGTTATTTCAAATAACTAATTATTTACATTCTATAAATCAACATTCATATAATATAAATCGAATTAAATTATCATGTCAAGCATATAATTCTTATAAAAATATTGATACATTTAAATCTTTATATAAAAGTATAAATAAAATTCCTGGATCAATTAAAATTCATAAATATTTTATTGATTTTATTGTATTTTTAAATAATTTTATAATTACAAATAACCGTTTAACATCTTCTATTAGAACCTCTGCAAAAACAAAAGATATAAAAATGAAAATTAGAGAACTTTTTAGTATAATTGTTAATTATACTTATCAAAGTCATAAAGGAACACATATTGAAATAGATGAAGAAATATTAGATATAATTAAATATAAATTATTTACTTTAATAAAAATATTCGATAAATATAAATTAGACTCACCATTACAATGTTTAGAAGAAACTAAATGTACAGATTTAATATCATTAGAAAAATTAAGACCTCATTTAAGTTATTTTGATGATATATTAAGATTAATTTAAAAAATGATTAAAAGATATATATAATAAATTATAAATAAACAAATGATTGATATAAATAAATTTATCTCATATGATACAAATATTGTTGAGATATATTTGACAAGTCCAAAAAAAGAAAATTCTAATAAAATTAATATATATTTAAATGATTCAATAATTGATAAAATAAAACAAAAATTTAAATTAAGTAAAGAAACAACATTAGTTAATTTTAATAGAAATGATTTATCATATGTATATGATTTAAGTAATGATAGTCAATATGTTTTTTTACGAAAATTAGAAAATATGGAAATAACTGATAATTTCTGTTATTTAGCATTTAATGAAATGAAAATGCAAACTCACTCATTTGCATGTACAAATGATATAGATAATCGTATTGAATATAAATATCAAGAATTTAGAATTAATAATAGAATTTCATTAATAATTAAAAATAATAATGTATTTATTCATTATAGACATTCAAAAGAAGTAGATTTAGATAAAATTCAAGAAATAATTTTAAATATAATTAAACGTTTGAAATAAAAAATGATTTATTTTTTATTTATTATTAATATGAGTTATTAATAATGTTATTTGATTTCTTTAGATTTCTAAATAATAATTCTATTACATCTGGTGCAAGTGATTATATTAATTGTTATTCATCTTTTCTTATATCACGTAAAGATTTAAAGCAAAATATTCTTAAACATCGTATAAATATATTAATTGATATATATCTTTATAATAATCAAAATATTTATAATCAAAATAAATTTGATTTTATTAATTATTATTTAACTAATAATAATGATTCATTTCTTAATAAAGAAATTATTATTGGAAAACCTCCTAAGCAAATTGAAATTGATATTACTCATGATTTTGATAGTGATGTTAAAGACCATTATAAGTTTATTACTTCTACTAAACCTCCAGAACCTCAAATAGATTATGATTTAATTGATAAGAAATTTTATGAAGAAGAATTACTTAAGGAAAAAGAAAAAGAAGAAATTGAATATTTGAAAAAAGTTGCTGAAGATGACTATTATTATGATGATTATGAATATGATGATTATAATGATGAATATGATTTTACTAATGATTATGATGATGATTATGATGATTTTGAATATAAATAATAATTATTTTAAATAATTAATTATTTATTTCTTTTTTGTTTTTTTGCTTCTTTTGCATTATTTAAATTATCAATATCAACAAATTTATCAAACCATTCTTTACCTACTCTAATAGACGCTTCTTCAGATGTCATTCGATTATTAATAATTCTATTTCTCATATTTAAAAAATAATTTAGAGAATGCCAATCAAACTCTCCATCTCTTAAACACATATCATATAACATTGGATATCTATCAGAAAAAAACTCAAATTCTTTTTTCAGTTTTTCATATTTATTCATTTCATTTAATGATTTGCAATCATCTTCTTCTTTTCTTTTAATAATTTCTTTAATAGTTTCTACTAGTTTTTCATTTGTTAAACCATCTTGAATAAAATCTATATCACTCATTTAATTTATTATTACTATAATTATAATAAATATCTTTATATAAAATAATAGAAAATGACTAAATTATCAATTGCCGATAATGCATGTTCTTATAATAAACGACAACCATTTACAAAAACAGTAACTGAACCTGATGCAGCATTATATAGTGCTTATTTTTTTGCACCTCATCATATACCATCATATCAAGAAAGACCAGGTAATAATACAATTAAACCAAATTTTTATACTAAATATGTTTCAAAAGTAGAACAAGTTTTTACAGATGAACATAATGATCCGACAAAATTAATAACTATTAAACCAGAATATAATTTATATTGTTATAATGTAAAACCAAAAGAAGAAATATTAACTACCACTACTAATTAAAGAGTCGATTTTAGCATTGCTACTAATAATCTTAGTTTTTAACTTTTCAATTAAACTTAATGAGTTAATAATAATCTTTTTTGATTCTTCTTTTTTCCTTAAACGTTCTTTTTCAAGTTCATCTTCATATTTTTTATTTTCACGTGTATATTCTTGAATACACGTCATACAAAGACTACACTTAATAGACATTGTCCAAGTTTATTTTAATTTTCATTTAATCATTTTTTTTTAATTTTATATGATTTTATAAACAAAAATCATATAATAAAAATAATATAAAAAAGTAGGACTACTGAGAATCGAACTCAGATTTTAGCTTTATCAGAGCTATGTTCTAACCATTGAACTATAGTCCCATTATTGGATATTTAATAATAATAAATAATCCTTATATATGATTTTATAAATAAAAATTATATAATAAAAATAATAAAAAAAGTAGGACTACAGAGAATCGAACTTTGGTTTTAGCTTCATAAGAGCTATGTTCTAACCATTAAACTATAGTCCTATTATTGGATATTTAATAATAACTATACATAATTTTGTTTTTCAAAATCATATAATAAAAATAATAAAAAAAGTAGGACTACTGAGAATCGAACTCAGGTTTTAGCTTCATAAGAGCTATGTTCTAACCATTGAACTATAGTCCCATTATTGGATATTTAATAATAATAAATAATCCTTATATCATTTTTCACCTAAGGACATTTTTAAATTTCCAAAGTTCTAAAATATAAAAACAAAAAGCAATTAACTAATTATTTTTATTAAAATCTAATACTAACTATCAAATAAAGTCAAATGGCACTTCATCACATAAATCAACATCAATATTGCATAAACCATCAGAAAAAATAATATATATGATAAAACACTCCCAATGAATTGTGAAACCATTTGCATGTAAAATTACCTAAAAATGATTCTTTTAAACAGTTGATAATAGTTTTTGAAAGAGTAGATATCTGCGACATATCAAAATATGTAGCATCCAATACTGAATGTGAAAGATAATTAGAATTTCCTTTCAATGCAAAGTTTTCAGCACTCATATTGATAGCATCCAAAATTGAAAGAAAAATCATAGTCAGTTATAAACCAATTATTATTATTAAAATTAAAAAATCATTTTTATTAATAATATATAATTTATTTAATACTTATTTAATTTTAGATTTAATATATAAATGAAATAATAAAATCATTAAAATTAAAAAAAGTATTGCTATATTTATTTTATTATTATTTTTATAATATTCATTATAATTAACAAAACCTTGTTTAATTAAATTATAATCAGATTCTCTATAATAAGGTGCTTGTGTTGGTTCTGCACTTGCTAATCTTTCTGAACTACCGCCACCACCCATAATATAAAATTTAGTCTTTTAATATTATATTATCTTTAATTTTAATAAATATATCATTATTAATAATTTTATTTTGTTCTTTAATTTCACTAATACCCATACTAGTAGATTGTGCTAAATTATTAAATCTTGTTTTGAAATAATTATAATCTTTAATAAACCCTTTATTATTTACTTTTATTTCAATTATTTTTGTTGGATATTTATCAAATATATCAGATAATAATTTCTTTAATACCTTTTCTTTAGTTTCACTTATAGGAACTTCACCATTTAATAAGTATTTTTCAATTTTAACTTTATATGATATCATATTTGTTTTTTTACTTTCAGTAATTCTAATATCACCTGTTAATATATCTCCTAATGGTTCAGATTCAGGTGTTTCTGTTTTATCAGTTTTATCACTTTTATCAGTTTTATTTTTAATTGCTTTTATTTTTGCTTTCGGAACCTTTACAAGTTTAGGTTCTTTTAATTTTGAAATAAATTCATCAAATAATAATTCTTGAACTTTAAGTAATTTCAAATTTTCAAGTCTATTTTTTCTTCTAGTATCATCTTTATACATATCTTTTAATTTTAATTCTTCTTCTATTTTCATCCAATAATCTGGTTCTTGTGAATAAATATCTAATTCCTGTAAACATAATACATATAATTGTAATATTGGTTTCATAATTTGATTAGTTATATAATGAAGATAATCCGGTTGTAAATTATTTTCAATAATAAATTCAGGTGTTTCAATTTTATCACCCTGAAGTTTTGCTTCTTTATTTTTAATATATATATATTGAACACGATCATTAACTGCCGGTTTATTTCCAGGATCTCTTACTGCAATTCTATCAGCAAGAACTTTATGTGCAATTCTTGTTGGATCTTTATAAAAACCTCTTAATGTTTTCGATAAAATTAAATCTTTCATATCAGTTTTACCTTCAACTAAATCTTTCAATTCGTCTCTAAGAAATTTAATTGATAAATTTAAATCTTGTTTATTAAGAATTATATCAATAATACCACCAAATACCTTTTTAACTATATTTGCATTATCTCGTCTTTTTAATACAATACCCATTGATTTTTGTTTAGGTTTTGCATTTGGATCATTTTCATATAAATTACCAACATATCTCTTTTTTGAAAATAAGATAAATGGAAACATTGATTTTTCATAATTTAATTTTTGTGGATAAGGTAGAAACTTCTTAATTTTATTTTCAACATCTTGTCCAATTTTAATAGCATAAGGTAATGCATCTTTTCCTGTAATTTCCATTCCGCTTTCATCTCTAATTTTGAATTTACAGAAAATTGAGTCCGTATTTTTCAGAATAATATTACCTATTCCTCCGTGAAATACTCCCTTTTCAGTTTCAATATCATATACATAACCATTATAATTCTCATATAATAAATCTATTTTTTTAATAGCAATTGGATTTATCTTTTGACTTTTAAATGTATAACTTAATCTATAAATATTTGACTTATCGCTTCTTGTATTAATGGAAACTTTGTAACCCAATAATTGAAACATTAGACAATATGATTGAGCAGTAACTTGATTTTTGGTATCAATTCTCAAATTACCATATTTATTATATTCCATTCTGTTTCCATCTGTATCATGTAATCCCAATCTAAATTTCTCAAGAATAGTACTATTACTATTCAATATTTCATTTGGAACTACTTTTGATTTATCCAAATAACATTTTTCTCTATATTTTAAAACAATGTTTTTGATACTATTATATCCACCAGAATGTGGAATTAACTTATAAACATTTGATGATTTTATTGTATTAATAATCTTAAATGGTATTCCTTCTATTCTTTCCAAAATATTTTTACATTTTTCTAATAAAGAAATATCTTTGTTATTTATAGTCCAGCTATATTTAATTCCATCTTTAAATTTATAACTTCCACAAGAACCATCACCAACAAAGACACCATAAATATATGCTTGTTCTTCATCAATATTGGTAATATCCGCGACAGTAATATCAGGTTTTGAATGCAATAATTCTTGACCTATAATACAATCAATGGGTTTAATTATTTCTGATTTTTCATTTAATAAACTATGGTCTTCTGTAACATCTACTAAACCAGTATGAGTTAAAATTCTATAAATTTTTTTAATAGTTTTATGTCGAATAATTCTTTTTACTTTACTCCATTCTCCACCAGTCCACACCAGCATATTTTCTGGAATAAATTGTTCCTTATTAAATCTATCACTATCAAATGGTTTAAAGTTGTTATATTCAAACCATTCACCTTCCAATTTCTCAAATGTACTCACATTAATTTTATCATTAAGTTTATAAGTAATTGGAGTATAAGGCATTACACTATCACCATAGATAACATTAGTTTCATAATTATCTTCTACAAATTTCTTTGCTAACATAATCATTTCTCTTCCTGTTGAGGTTGTACAAGCTGCAATATCTTTCAAATAAATAGCAGAAGTTCTTGCACCAATTTGACCATATAAAGAATTCGCTGTTACCTTATAAGCATTTTGAAGAGCATCAAATACAGCACATTCAAATTTATTATATGTATCTTTAATATCAATTATTTCTTTCTTAGGAATAATTGTTTTCTTTTTAAATTCATCATCAATAACAGTAATTTCATTATCACTTTCCTGAATAGAACCGCAAAATTCTCTGCCATCATGTATAGTCACTGTTTTATATTCAATTTTCTTTCTTGTATTTTTTCTTTGATTAAGAAGCATTTCAAGAATATCAGGAATTACTCCTTTTCTTCCATCTTTATATCTGGCAAAATAACAATCTTTAACACCAGTTTTTTCCTTCTTATCACCAATACCTTCATATAAATCATAACTTACTTTAATAATTTCAACATTATCATCTTTAATATCCTTATATTTATTATCAATAATATATGTATCATGAGAAAGATTTCTACATATCATAGATGATGGATATAAAGATCCATAATCAAATACAACTATTGGTTCATCTAAATAAATACCTTCTTTTGGATCAAGAACAATTGCTCCCTCATAACCATCAGTATCATCATCAATAATGAAATTTTTAATTACTGGAATCAAATAATCCTTTTTCATACATTCATTGGCAACTAATGAAAAGATTTTAATTCCTTGACCTCTTCTGAAAAGATAATTTAATGGAACTAAACAAACATTACCCATACCAATATTATTTTCAATAATTTTCAATTTATGTAATAATTTATTAACAAGAATACAATCCTGAATACAGTATTTAGCAATTACACATCTATCTGCAGAATTACCTTTAAACTTCTCAAAAATTTCATTTGGTTTTAAATCATCTTTATTTTCACCAATATAAATTGATGCAACATTATCTAATTTATAACTATCTAATTTAAAATCTTTTTGAATAACTTTAAATAAATCTATACATACAACACCATCTGTTTCAATAATCTTAAAGATATTATCGCCCAATGCAGACGATGATAATTTTTGTTCTACTAAATTACATGTTCTGTTTCTAATTCTTCCCAAACCCATTTTAAATTTACCATTAATACCTAATTCTTTACTTCTATCCCAAATATATTCAATATCAAAACCCCAAATATTATATCCAATGATTACATCTGGATTTAATTTATCCATGAATCGTTTCCAATATAATAATAGTTCTGATTCAGTTTTACAACATTTAACATTAACACCTTCAATATCATCACAATCATTTAAAGAAATCATTTCTTTATAAATAATTTCGTCACTTCCGAATTTATTTACAGTAACACCAATTTGAATTATTTTATCACCTTCTAATGCAGGTAATACATCAGATAGAAGTTTATTTAATGAATCCTCTATTTCATTATATTCCTTAGTTGTCATCTTTTTTGATCCAACTTCAGGTTTATCTTCATTATCATCTTCATTGTCATCATCTGGTAATTCAACTAATTTAACTTTACTTAAAATAAATCGAATAGTTGATTCATTTTCATATAAAGTTTTCTTTAAATCATCGGTAACTTGAATTTTTGAATATAAACGATTAATTATATAATTATCTTTAATTTTAACTTCATTAAAAAATGCATTATAAATATTATTAATTAAATTTGCATCATCAAAACCGCCTTTAGATAAATAACATAAATCTTGAGCAAGTTTCTTATAATTCTTAATTGCAACTGGAAAATCACCATGAGAACTAGTACATTCAATATCAAAGGATGCAACTATTAATGGAGCAATTTTATTTATATTCATTGCTTGAATATCATTCCAATCTGCACTTAAATTATAATTACATTTAGTATCTGGTATATTATCTTGATAATCATAATTAGTAACTTGAATCCAACCACAAGGTTTAATTTCCTTCATGTGAATAAAACGAAGAAAAGGATCAATATTACTTTCATATAATTTAAAACCTTCCTTAATTACATTATCACTTTGAAAATAATATTTAAGATTATTATACATAAATAATGAATTTACAACAATCTTAAGAAAATTGAAGTTTTGGTTATTTGTGAATCCCCAAAAATCTTTCTTAGAAACAATTTCAATATTATGAAAATGACTTTGATAATCATCACCTATAATCTTCTTTTTAAAAGTTTTACCACCTTTAAATTTACTATCATAACTATCATTTAATAATTTTGATTTAAAATCTTTAACTTTTGCTTTTAAATCCTTTTCCTTTAAATCATTCCAATTTGTAGGAGGTTTAACATAAAAGAAAGGTTTAAAATTTAAAACTTTAGTACATACAGTAATATTATCTTCAGTAGTTCCATAAATATAAATAGTATAATTATCATCTGATTCATAATCACTTTTATTTTTATCAGTTTCTGGAATAAACCAATCAGTTATTTGATAAATAATAGGTTGTGTATTATCAGATAATTCATTAATATCAAGTCTGGGAAAAGGATTCATATATATAATAGTTAAATAAGTTTTATATTTAATAAATATTCAATTTTTATTTTTGTTTTTATTGTCTTTTTATAGAATGGAAATAGGTTTTCAAGGGATAATTATTTTAATATTAAGTATATGTTTAACTTATATTTTATATCAATATCATTATTATAGTAATATTGAAAAAATTGTATCTAAAGTTGATAATAGAAATTATGAAGTACAAATACGCGATGATTCACAAGAAGCTGCAGATTTAATAGCAAAAATTCGTCAAAAATTAGAATTATTAGTTAAACATCTTATAAAAACATATCCAAATGAAGAAAGAACAATTAGAATGAAACAAAATTTTAATCCTGATAAAATAAAAGAAGGGATTGATAATCCAAATTATACTAGTTATTCTATTAATAAAGGAGAACAAATAGTACTTTGTTTAAGAACAAATAATAAATTAATGGATTTAAATACAATGATGTTTGTAGTTCTTCATGAATTATCACATATATGTACTGAAAGTATAGGACATACTAGTGAATTTTGGACTAATTTTAAATGGATATTAGAAGAAGCAATAAATATTGGTGTATATCAAAAACAAGATTTTAAATTAAATAATGTTGAATATTGTGGAATGACTATTACAGACAGTCCATTAAATTAATTTTTAATAATTATTTAAGAATTAAATAATTATGATAATTATATATAAAAATGACAGATAAATCTTCTTATCTTAAAAATATTGATTCAATTGAAAAAGCATATTGTTTAGGTTTTTTTTTAAATATTGAAAATTCTAAATCATCTTATGCTAATTATACTTATGAATTAACAAATATCGATAGAGAACTTGATAAAATTAGTTTAAATATCTTTAAAAATGTTGCTGATATTATTTATGATATTAAAAATAATAATGATTCTGATAGTGATAATAATGATTCTGATGTTGATGATTCAGAAGATAAACAATTAAGATTATCTATTACATTAAATGATGATAATATTGTTAAAGATATTAATGAAAATTTAAATAATTTATTATCATTTACAAATGAACAAAAAATAGCATTTATTAGAGGTTTATATGAATATTCACATTTAATGAATTTAAATAATTTTAATGATGGTGATTTAATTTTAATTAGACCTAAAAATTTTAATGATGATTTAATAACAAAAATCTTTGACTTTATAAATATTCCTTATGTTAGACTTCCTAATAAAATTATTTTTAAATATGGTTGTAGTTCTGTCGATTTCTTAGGTTTTATTTATAATAATAATAGTTATAAAATTGACGATAAATTATGTATTCATATTGCAAATTATAATAATATTATTCCATTATGTAATTATATTAGAACTGATGAGAATGCAATTCAACCTACAAAAGCAAATTGGAGTGATGTTGGTTATGATTTAAGTATTATTAAAAAAGTTAAAGATTTTAATTCAAAAACTGCATTATATGATACAGGTATTAAAATTCAATTAGAATTTGGTTATTATGCTGAAATTGTTCCTAGAAGTTCAATTAGTAAATCAGGATATATGTTATCAAATAATATAGGTATTATTGATAATAGTTACAGAGGTAATTTATTAATTGCTTTAACAAAAATTGCAGATGATGCAATTGAAATTGAATATCCTTTTAAATGTTGTCAATTAATTTTTAAAAAACAAGTTCATATTAATATGAAAGAAATTCCAAATAATAATTTAGAATCGACAAAAAGAAATGATGGTGGTTTTGGTTCATCTGATAATTAGGTTAAAAAATTACTTAAACAAATATATGGTTCATTATAATAATCAGGAATTACAATATCTGATGATTTTTCTTGAATATCAATAGGAATAGAATTATAATTATGATGAGTTAAATATGTACAATCATTTTCATTTAAACTCATAAATTTACGAATATCTCCAAACATTATTTATTATAATTATAATAAATAAATCTTTATATAAATATTTTATTGTTTTATCCATTCTGTTAAATATATATTATAATTATCATTTGGTACTATTACTTTTTTATCCATATTTGATATATATGCAATCCACCATGAATAATTATTATTATCAATTATATAATTATTAAAATAACATAAATAAATAAAATCTTTAAAATTTCCAAATATATCTTTATTTTTACTTTCAATTAATTTAATTAATGATTTATCCACAAAATTTATATTATCTTCTGCCCATTTAATATCATCTGTTCTTATAATTATTTTTTTATTATTAAAATGTCTATAATATGCTTTTTCGTAATAATTATTATTATAATTATTTTTTTCAATATTCATACAAACATAATTCTCCAATTTATAATCTTTAAAATAATTCATTATTTCATTTATACAATTATAAATATAATTAATAAAATTTAAATTATTTGTTATTAATAATGATAATAATACTCTTACTTTTGATGAAATTAAATTATAATTATTATAATTATTATTATAATTTAATTCATTAAAATCAATAAATAAATTATCATCATTATAATCAAAATCAAAATTAAATTTATCTTTTTTTGAAAATTTTAAATTATTATCATATTTATAATTACATTTAATAAATATATTTAATATATTCATATATTCTTCATTAAATAATACTAAAATTCTATTTGTTTTTTCAGCATATGTTATTGATAATGCTAATTTAAATAATTCTGAACCAATATCTTCAAAATTATCATGATTAAATGATAGATATTTTTCATTATAATTATAATTCATTTAATTTTAATTTAATTATTTTATATTATTTTTAAATTAAATTGTTTTTAAATTAATCTATTTATAAAAAAAATTGAAATTATATTTCAAAAGTAAAATTGAAATTACTCATAATGGTATTTGAGATAATTGAGAATGTTGTGCCTATTCTTAACTATAATTTGCTTTCGTGGTTTTCCATTAATGTTGATTTTAGTGAATATGGTAAGTTTCCACTTGAACCTTTAACAAATGTTCTTGGTGAAGATGTTGCTATCATTCAGTCTGCAGACCATGGGGTTGTTGTCTTTGCAAATGCTACAACTGTTGTTATTTGCTGTTCTGAAAAGGAATGGAAAAGTAACCTGGAGGATGTCGTCATTTTCATTAAGTCGTTTTATACTGATGAGGAGGCGATTGAGTATTTTCGCTCGTTTGCTTAGGTAAATTTCTACAAGAATGACAAAAATATTTTGTCATTTCATACTCTATGTAAATATGAAAAGAAAAGTCTATTCTGTATATGTTCTGAATTATCTTTATCTGGTTCAGGTTTAATATGTGAATGATATCTTATTTTTTTAACAGTTAATAAATAACTATTAAAAAGTAATCTTTTAATTGGTTTATTTCTAAATAAATATGTTTTATTTATATATTTTACTAATTTAATTGCTTTTAAAATATAATAAATTTTTATAATTATATCAACATTATCAATTGTTCCTCCTATTATAATTATTTGAATATCTTCAAATCTACTGTTAATAAATAAATTACTATTAATTATGACTTCTTGTAAATTATCTAATAAACAATTACAATCAATAATTGTAATGAAAGATTTTTTTATTGTTGCATTCATAATTATTAAACAAATATTATAATTAATAAAATCAGTTACTATAATTTCATTATTATTAGATATATGATAATATCTAGTTCTGAGAATTAAATTATAATAGTATGTATAACAACAAAAAGGATTTGGAAACAAATTTTCTTTTATAATTTTACATTTTTTACTTATAAGTAATTTTATTATTAAAAAAAAGTAAATTTTTTTAATTATTAAATTATTATAATTATGAAAAAAATCTAATAAATAATCAAGTGTAATATTTGATTTTATTTTATAAATTAAATTATCTTTATTTACATATAAATTAAAATTAGTAAAACAGAAAATTTTACTATCATTATCATTATCATAAGTTATGAATAAGTCAGTAATTTTTAAACAATAACTTAAAGGTATATTAAATTCCATTATTTCATTTCAAATTCTATATTTATGATTTTTATTTATATATATATATAATGACATTAAGCATTATTAAACAAATAATCAATAATGATGATATATCATATCATATTTATAATTTATATTTAATAGAAAAAATTATTAATAATAATAATTTAAATATTAATAAAAAAATAAATTTATTTTTAAATTATTTTAAAAATAAAAAGGATTATTGGTCTATTATTTTTAAATATTTAAATATAAATAAGATAGAAAAATCAATAAAAAGATTAATAATTAATGATGAAATTTTAAAAATACTCATAAATAAAAATCCAGATATAATTAAAATTTTAGATAATAAATATAGAAATAATGAAGTAATTATAAGTAAATTATGTTATCATAGTTCATATTATTTTAAATATGCTTCAGAATCATTAAAAAATAATATTAATTTTATTTTGAAATTATTAGAAATCAATATATATATTTATTTTTATATTGATGATAGAATAAAATATAATATTGATATAATAAAAAAAATAAAAAAATTAAATCCTTTTATATTAGTTTTACTTTCAAATTGATAGTGATATTATTTCACCTGCACTATTTATAGGTATATTATATTTATTTTTATTTTTTTTTCTAAATGATAAACTTTTAGATTTTATTAATGATTTTCTAGCTTTATTATAATCAAAATCTGATGTTTTAATATCTATTTCTAATTTAGGATTTTCTTTATCTTCAATATGTATATATAGTTTAGACGTTAATAAATCTATTTTATTTTTAATTACAATTATATCTGTATATACATTATTATTGTGTATTATATTATTATATTTAAGTTCTAAAATTTTATAATCATCTAAAATAATAACAGCATCTACTATTATAAAAACTATTATAAAACATAATATTTTTATATATTTATATATATAAATATATATTTATTACAAAAATAATTTATAAATGAATTTATTAAATATGTACATATATTTAAATAAATATATTTAATTATTTTATATTTCATAAGTAACTTATGAAATATAAAATAATTAAAAAAATTATATAATTTAATCTAAATCGTCAGTTGATTTAGTAGAAGTGTCTTCTTGTGGTGGTGGAGGAGGCATTGGCATTTGTGATGGTCCTTGAAGTTTCATTAGTAATGGTTGAATTTTATCTGTATATTCTTTTTGTTTATTTTTATATGTTTCAGCAGTTGCTTTTGGATTTTCTTCAAACCATTTCAAACCTTCTTCAACTACTGGATCAATTTCTTTTTTAATTTCATCAAAATTAGGTGGTGCACCTTCTGCTTTTGTTGCAATACTATTTCTTACACCATATAAATAATTTTCAAGATCATTTCGTGCTTCAACTACTAATTTCATTTTTTCATCTTCTTCTTTAAATTTTTCTGCAGCTTTAACCATTTCTTCAATTTGTTCTTTTGATAAACGACCTTTATCATTAGTAATTTTAATATTATTAGTTTTACCTGTACTTTCTTCTTTTGCTGTTACTTCAAGAATACCATTTACATCTACAGATAAATCAATAACAATTTTAGGTTGTCCTCTAGGCATTGGTGGAATTCCACTCAAATGAAATGAACCTAATAGATTATTATCTTTAACAAATTGTCTTTCGCCTTCATAAATTTTAATATCAACCCCAGGTTGATTATCTGAATAAGTTGAAAATGTTTGAGATTTCTTTGTTGGAATAGTTGTATTTCTTTCAATAATTTTAGTCATTACACCTCCTGATGTTTCAATACCAAGTGACAATGGAGCAACATCTAAAAGTAAAAGATCATTTGTTTTTGAATTTCCTTGACCAGTTAAAATAGCACATTGAATTGCAGCACCAATTGCAACTGCTTCATCTGGATTTAAACTCTTATTAAGTGTTTTTCCATTAAAATAATTACTCAATAATTCTTGAATTTTTGGAATACGAGTTGTACCACCGACAAGTACAATTTCATCAATTTCATTTTTTGAAACTTTAGCATCTGCTAAAACTTTATTAATAGGTTCCATTGATTTAGTAAAAAAACTATCTGCCAATTGTTCGAATTTTGCTCTGCTCATAGTTGTTGAATAATCAATACCATCAATTAAAGATTCTACTTCAATTGTAGTAGTTGTTGAAGATGATAGATTTTTCTTTGCTCTTTCTGCAGCAATATTTAGACGTTTAAGTGCTTTAGGATTTTCTTTAACATCTTTTTTATGTTTCTTTTTAATATCTTCACATAAATAATCAACAATTAAATTATCAATATCTGAACCACCTAAATGTGTATCTCCTGCTGTTGCCTTAACCTCGAAAATACCACCATCAAGTGAAAGAACTGAAAGGTCATGAGTACCACCACCTTCATCAAAAATTAGAATAGTAGTTTCTTTATCTGATTTCTTATCAAGACCATATGCAATAGCTGCAGCAGTTGGTTCATTAATAATTCTAAGACATTCCATACCACTAATAACACATGCATCTTTTGTTGCTTGACGTTGACTATCATTAAAATACGCAGGTACAGTTACTACTGCTTTTTTTACTGGATGTCCAAGATATGCTTCAGCAGTCTCTTTTAAACGTGATAGAACCATTGCTGAAATTTCTTCAGGATAAAAACGTTTATTTTCTCCTTTATAATCAACATTAATTACTGGTTTGTTATTTTCATCAGGATTTACATTAAATGACCATAATTTTTTATCTTCTTGAACATGAGTATCATCATACTTACGACCAATTAGACGTTTAATATCATAAAGTGTTGATTTTGGATACATTGTTGAAACATTCTTTGATGCATCACCTACTAATTTTTCTTCATTTGTAAATGATACATATGATGGAATGATTCTTGAACCTGTTTGATGATCAGGAATTACTTCAACTCTATCACCAATCCATACAGCAACACAACTAGTTGTTGTACCAAGATCAATACCAATACCAACACAATCTTCTTTTGACATATTCTTTAAGTGATATTTAAAATTAATATAATTAATCTTTAAATATTTTTAAACATAATATTATTAGAAATATGAATAATTTTTTTAAATTATTAAATGATAATGATTTTTATTCTGATAAATTAACACATATTTATTTTACTTCAAATGTAAATAATGAATCTGTTGATGAATTAATTAAAAAAATAAAAGATGCTAATAATATTAAATATCCAAAACCTATTTTAATTCATATTTGTTCAGGTGGTGGTTCTGTAAATGCTGGATTACGTTTTTTATCAGTTTTTAAAACTAGTAAAATGCCTATTGCAACTATAATTGATAATTATAGTTGTAGTGCTGCAACATTTTTATCTATAAGTTGTCCTTATAGAATTATGAATAAATATGGTTTTTGTTTATTACATGAATATTCTATTAGTGGATATATGAATAATAAACGTGCTGATTTATTAAATTCTATTAAAGAATATGAAACGTTTTTTAACGTTATTATCAATATGTATTTAGAAAAAACTAAATTTACTAAGGAAGAATTAACTGAACTTCTTCAACATAATTTATATTTAGATTATAAAATATGTTTATCTAAAGGTATTGTAGATAGAGTAATAGATATACCTTTTATAACTAAAAAAATATCTACTAATAATACTAATAATACTAATAATATAAATAATATAAATAATATTTTAATTGATACTAAATCTATTCATTTACCATTGTCATGTGATTTTAATTTAAGTAATGTTGATGCCTCAATTATAAAATCTAATTTAAAAAATAATAAAAACCCTTATTTAATTTATCCAATACATGAAATTTGTAATACAAAAAGTAATATTAAAAATGATATTTCAAATGATATTTCAAATGATATTTCAAATGATATTTCAAATGATATTACAAATGAAATAAAAATAAGTTCTACAGAACTTTTAAATGAAAAAAATATATTTAAAACATTAAATATTATTTCTAGAATTCAAAATATTAAAAATTATAAAATTGGTATTATTGATTCTCCTATTAGTATTGATAATTTAATACCTTTATTATTTACTGATAAAATATGTATGTATAAACATACATTTATTATATGTAATCTTTTATATTTTTTTAATATGAATAATAGTATTTTATTGGATGATAATTTTGAAAATACCAAATTATTAATGAATATACTTAAAACTATTCTTAAACAAAATACTAAAATGAAACAAAATGATATTAAAATGATAAATAGACGTTTTTTGATTTTAGATGCAGAAAAAGCAAAAGATTGGGGACTCTGTCATGAAATAATTGAAGAATAAAAAAATCCAAAAAATTGGATTTTATAAAACAATTGAAATTACAATCTATTTAATTAGAAACTTAAAACTTAAGTTCCAAACAAAAATCATCCACCTAAGATAAAGATAAATAATAAATTCAACAACTCTAAGTATAAACATTTCTAACAATTATAATTAATAATTATAATTATTCATTTTTCTATACGATTTTTAAATATTAATACTTATATATAAAGATGTTTTAAATAAAAATATTAATGAAATTATATCATTTAAATAACTTGTTATTATATATACCTATAAATATTATAAAAAATAATAGAGATATTATAATATTTAATTTAAAAAGACCTATTACTTTTGAAGATAAACTTAAATTATATAAAATAGATAATATAATCGATATTAAATTAAAACTAAAACAAAGAAACGTTAATTATAATTATAATTTAATTATAATTGAAGATTATATTTATAATTTTCAATTGTTAAATAATGATATTAATAATATCTATAAACATAAAACTTATTTTATTCAATATAACAAAAATTTAAACACTAATAATTATACACAACAAATATTATCAAATCAATTTCTCCAAAATCTATAAAGACAAAAATATTTGCCTTTTTAAAAACGAACACTCAAACAAGAACACCTAACACAAAGTCAGACGCACCCTCACGAGACCGAAAGGTCTCAAAAAGCACATCAAGTTTACGAGGCACCATGACCATAAATCTACCCTTAGAATAGAATATAACATGATCAGATTTTAATTCAAGAATACGCCAAACACCCAACCTCTGAATTTCAGAGATAAAGAGAAACATATCAGATGGCAACTCACTACGCGAAATAGTATACATCTTATTGGATGTCAAAAATATATATATATTAAGGTTTCATTTTTTTTTCAAATTGAATTTAAATAATACAAATTTATTTATAATAATAAATATAATGTATAATTCAAATATTTATAATTTAAATAATAATGAAATACAACGTTTAATTATTATAGGTGATATTCATGGCGATATTAAAAGATTTAAAACAATATTAATAAATGCAAATGTAATAAATAATAACTTTGAATGGATAGCAGAACCACCAAATACAATAATAGTTCAATTAGGAGATCAAATAGATAGTTTAAATAGAAATACAAATGAAAATTGGGAAATATTAAATGATTATGAAATGATATATTTTACAGAACATTTAGATAATATTGCAAGAGTAAAAGGTGGTAGATGTATATCATTAATAGGTAATCATGAATTAATGAATATAATAGGCGATTTTACTTATGTATCACCATTAAATAAAAGAGAAGAAATAAGAAGTAGTTTATTTAGACCTCAAGGTTCAATTGCATTACTATTAGCAAAAAGACCATTAGTATTAAAAATAAAAGATTTATTATTTTGTCATGCAAAATTTAATATAAAACATTTAGAAATTTTAAAAAAATATAATAAAGATATTTTTTATATTAATACTATTTGGGAAAATTATTTAAAAACTAGTAGGATTAATATTGAGGATAAAGAAATATTAGATGGTATTATAATAGGTCAAAATGGTATTTTATGGAATAGAGATATGAATGATATAAATGATACAAATAAATTATTTAAAGAATTAAATATATCATATATGTTTCTTGGTCATACTGCTTTACCAGAAATTACAGTAATAGATAATCAGATAATATATTGTGATACTGGTATATCAAGATCATTTGGAACAAATAAATATCAATATATAGACATTAATAATAATTCTATTAATGTAAAAACAATAAATGAATAAATAAATTAAAGACAATTAACATTTATATCCGCAAATGGTAATTTACTTTCTAATGATTCTCTTGGTTGTGGATTAAATCCTATTTGATTATTAGTCTTAGGGAATTTAGTTAAATCTATTTCTTTAAATTGATTTACATAATCACCAGATTTTAAATTATTATCAAATATTAATTCATTTTCATATCCATCAATAACATTTTTATAATCATCTTCGTTACCAACTAATGAATAAGAATTTTCTTTAATTTGTTTTTCATCATAATCTTCAACTATATCATTATTATTTTTATTAAAATTTTCATATTTATTTTTATTATTACTATTATTAGTATTACTAGTATTACTAGTATTATTGGTATTTCTATTAACAATTAAAACTAATAAAATAATTGCTATTATTATTGTAATAAAAACAAATATACTATCCATATCTAAATATTATTAACTTTTTATTTTTATTCATCATCATCATCAATAAATAAATTTAATGTATTTTTATTATCTTTATTATTTTTATTATTTTTATTATTTTTATTATCTTTGTTATCTTCATCATTATCATTTGAACAATTACTAGAATCATCTGAAATTTGTAAATTTTCAACAAAATTTTTAATTATATATCCATTAGATTTATAATAATTTAATCTTTTATAACCTTTATTTTTAACAATTGATAAATCATCATATATATCAATTGTTAATGGAATATATTTTCTATCTTCTTTTTTTTCTCTTAAAATTCTTCCAACTGATTGTTGAATATCACTTATAGGACTTGCTAATATTAATGTATTTAAAGTTGGAATATTTAAACCTTCACTACTCATTTGATAAGTAGCAAGGATAATTTGTTTAGTTGCAGAAATATCTAAATCTATCATTTTCATACCACCAACATAATAACCATAATCTGCAATATTATTTTCAATAATTAAATTTTCAATATCTTTTAATTGATTTTTTCTTTCAGACAAAATAAGAATTTTTCTATTTTTTTCTTTTTCTAAAATTGATTTTAAAATATCAATAATTAATAATGTTCTGGGTTTATAATTACAAATATTATTAATTGATGCTACAATATTAGGTTGTCCATTATAAAAAGTTTTTATTTGACTATATTCAGATGCAGGTGCAAAATAACGATGAATTTGAACAATCATATCAGCAGACTTTTTATCAATTTTAAAATCATATATAGATTTTCCTAAATACCATTCAAAAACCTTTCTTAAACCGTCTTTTCTATTTAAAGTTGCAGATAATCCAAGTGTTAACCGAATATTCATTTTTTTAAATGCTCTTGAAAAAACCTCTGATGCAATATGATGACATTCATCAATTATAACTAAACCAAATTCTTTAAAAATAGATGTATCATATTCTCTAATTGCTAATGATTGTAATGTTGCAATTACAATATCTTTATCTTTAACATCAACAATTGATTGTTTAATTTTTCCAATTTTTGCATTAGGTACAAAATCTTTAACACTTGTTATAAATTGTTCATTTAAAAAATCTTTATGTGATATAAATAAAGTTTTTTTCTTAAAATGACATGCAATATAAATTGCCATAATTGTTTTACCAAAACCACATGGAACGCTTATAATTCCTCCTAATTTTTCATTATCATTTGCTGATTTAATAAAATTATCAATTGGTATTTTTTGAATATCTCTTAATGTTCCATTGAAAATTAAATTAGGACAATCAATACCATTATCTAAATTATCATTTAATGGAATACCAAATTTAGATAAACCATAACATTTAGGAACATATAATTTATTATCACTCTCCATATAAATAGGATATTCTTTTACAGTTCCAAATGTTCCATTTGGAATTACTTTAGGAGATACTGTAAGTTCTTTTTTAATATCTTTAATTAATTTCTTATTTTTTTCAGTTTTAAGGATTGCATAACCTCTATTTGATAAATAAGTTGTTTCTGCTACCATCATTTAAATATAACTCAAATTAATTTTATATATATTTATAAATTAGATAAGTTAATAATATGTTTTTAGTATTTCTTAGAAGTTTATTTTTTATATTAATAATTTTTTCAATTTTAGTAGATATTGATATTCCAGTTATTTTACATACTCCTGTAAATCAATTATTAATTGGAATTTTAATACTTATTATAATTATTCTTATTGATGAAATATTAGGATTTTTAATAGGATTATTATTTTTAATTATTTATTTTAAATATTATCAAAAATTAATTAATAATAAAACTTCTAATAGTAATTATTTAAAAGAACCTTTATTAGATAAAAATACTATTAATAATTATCCTATTTTTAATAAAAATGAAAAATTTGATGATGTTAAACCATCTCCTAATAATAAAACTGATTTAATTCAAGATCATTATATTAAATTTTCTAATGGTTGTATTGAAATGCCTTATATATCAAATGAATTATTAGAAAATGCTCAAAATAATATTTATGATATTAATAATTATAATAATGAAATTAGAACAAATAATAATACTTATGGTGTTCAAGGATTAAATTCAGATGCTATTCATTATCCAGGTTTAGATTTAACTATACCAAATTATCATATTTATAAATAATTAAATTAAATTATAATGAAATAATAAATAAATTGCTATAAATGAAAATATTAATTTAATATAATAATTATTACCATCAACTAAATCTTTTAATGATTCTGGTATTTTATCTAAAATAGTTGAAAAAATAATTGGAGAAAATATAAATGCGATTATTACTACAATTATTGCTGATTTTCTTAATAATTCTTCATTATAATAACTATTATTTTGTTTTTTATTTTTCAATGGCATTTGACAAACTTGATGTTGTTGTACTGGTGGTACTTGATGATTTTGAGGTTGTGGATAATTAATAACATAATCATTTTGATATGGTTTCTGTTGTTGTTGTTGTGATTGTTGAACATTAACTTTTAATTCTTGTTCAAATTCATTTAATATATCTTTAACCATTGGATCATCACTATCATCAATTTGATTATTTTCTTTAGTTGTTTTTAAAGGAATATTATCAATACTTGTTGTCATATTCATTTTTATTTATTAAATAATAAATATTTAATAATAATTATAACAAATACGCAATTATATTTTTTAAATTTTATTCTTAAAATATAATAAATTATATTATGAAATATTTTATTGGTCCCGTTACAAAAAATACAATTGATACTGTTATTGATTTTGTAAATAAAACTAATTATGAATTTATATTTATTCCAAGTAGAAGACAAATTGAATTTGATGGTGGTTATGTTAATAATTTTACAACATTTGAATTTATAAATTATGTAAAATCTAAAACTAATAAAATTTTATTTGAAAGAGACCATTCGGGACCCGGACAAGGTAAAAATGATGATGATGGATTTAAATCACTTGAAATTGATTGTAATTATTTTGATATAATTCATATTGATCCGTGGAAAAAATATCCAAATTATAATGATGCATTAGAATGGACTATTAAAATGATTGAATTTTGTTATAATATTAATCCAAATATTTATTATGAAATTGGTACAGAAGAAGGAATACGACCAATAAATAGTGAAGAATTAAATAATTTTGTTTCTGATATTAAAAATAAATTAAAATATGAAATATTTAATAAAATTAAATATCTTGTAATACAATGTGGAACAAAACTATTAGAACAAAATAATATTGGTATTTATGATTCTGATAAATTAAAAGATATGATTGATATATGTAATAAATATAATTTAATTAGTAAAGAACATAATGGTGATTGGATTGATATTGATACTATTAAGTCAAAACAAGAAATAGGTTTAAAATGTTTAAATATTGCACCAGAATTTGGAGAAATAGAATCATCAGTAATTATTAATAAATTTAATAAAGAAGATTTAGATTTTTTTTATGAAATTTGTTATAATTCAAATACTTGGAAAAAATGGGTTTCTAATGATTTTATTCCAAGTGAAAATAAAGAAAAATTAATTAAAATATGTGGTCATTATAATTTTATGAATAAAGATTTTTTAACTATTAAAAATAAATATCATAATATAGATAAAGATATATGTACTATTATTGAAAATAAATTAATAAAATTAGTTTCTATATAAAAACAATAATTCATTAATTTTTATATGAAAATTATAATAACAACAAGTGGGTTAGGAACACGTTTAAAACATTTAACAAAAGATAATAATAAATCTCTATTACGTATTGGAAATAAATTTTCAATTTGTTATATAATTGAAAAATTTAATCCAAATATAACAGAATTTATAATTACTTTAGGTTATAAAGGAGAATTAGTAAAAGAATTTTTAACAATTACTTATGAAAATTATAATTTTACTTTTGTAAATATTGATAATTATGATAAAGAAGGTTCTAGTTTATTATATTCATTATTACAATGTGAATTATATTTACAATCACCTTTTATGTTTTTTTGTTGTGATTCTTTAATATTAGATACAATTGATTTTAATAATTTTACTAATTTTAATAAAAATTATTTATTTGTATCTAATTTTAATAATAGTTTAAATTATTCTTCCATTATTGTTAATAATGATAATAATGATAATAATGATAATAATGATAATAATGATAATAATGATAATAATGTTAATAATGTTAATAATGATAATAATGATAATAATGATAATAATGATAATAATAAAATTTTAAAAATTAATCAAAAAAATGCAAATATATATGATTATATTTATACAGGTGTTGCATATATAAATGATTTTAAAGATTTTTGGAATATATCAAAACAAATTTATTTAAAAGATTATAAAAATAAAAATTTGAGTGATATTAATGTTTATTCAGAATTACTTTTAAATAATATTAATTTAAATTATATTATTGTTAATCAATGGTATGATACTGGTAATATTGAATCTTTATCAATTATTAATAAAATTATTAAATGTGATTATGATATATTAGATAAAGAACATGAATCTATTTGTTTTACAAATAATAAAGTAATAAAATATGCAAAAAATATACATGAAAATAAAAATAAAATAACTAGGGGAATTTATTTATATCCAAATATACCTAAAATTTTAGGAACAGGTAATAATTTTTATTCAATGGAATATATAAATGGAATTTTATTATCAAAAAGTTATAAATATGGAGAAATTTATAATTTATTAAATTGGGCATATAAAAACTTATGGATTAATGAAAAAACTGATAATAAATTTATTAATATTTGCGAAAAATTTTATAAAAAAAAAACATTTGATAGAATCAATGAACTAAAATTTAAATTTAAATTTTATGAATATAAATCTATTAATAATATTCCTGTTTTATTAATTGATAATTTATTAGAAAAAATTAATTGGAATTCTTTATATACAAATGTTTTTTATAATTTTCATGGAGATTTTATTTTAGATAATATTATATATACAAATGATAATAATTATAAATTATTAGATTGGAGACAAGATTTTGGAGGTGAATTATTACATGGTGATATGTATTATGATTTAGCAAAATTACGACATAATATTATTTTTAATCATGAAAATATAAATAATAATTTATATTTAATTATTGAAGAAAAAGAAAATATAAATATTGATTTAAAATGTAATTATTTTTTAATACAACAATTAGAAGATTTTGATAAATTTATTATTGAAAAACATTTAGATATTAATAAAATTAAAATTTTATGCTCATTAATATGGTTAAATATGTCACCTTTACATGAATATAATATAAGTAAATTTTTATTTAATTTTGGTAAATATAATTTACAATTATTATTATCATAAATTATACTCTTCCATAATCATCTTTTAATCTTATTACATCCCATAATTCAATAGTTGATGTTTCTAAATATGTACAATCTGTTATACCCTCCATTTTATGTATTGTATATGGTTTAATTGTTATAAAATCCCCTTCATTATATTCTTCTGATTTTAAAGAATCAATATCAATACCTATATATATACGCAATTTTCCTTTTAATACTACAATAGTTTCTGTTTTTAATTCATGATATTGTGTACTACATGCATTACCTTCTTTCATAAATAATTTTTTTACTACATAATTTTTATTTATTTCAATTAATTCTTCATATCCCCATGGTTTATCTATTATTTTTGTTTTATTATCATTATTATCATTATCATTTACATTAACATTTTCTAATCCTTTATTTCTTACAACATTAATTGCAGTTGCAGTATTTAATATTCCTTTTTCTTTTTTATCATTTATTAATATTCTTTCACCATTTGGTAATCCCATTATTAATAAATCATAATTAATACCTAATGTTTGTAATTGTTTTTCTGTTTGTATTCTATTACCTTCTTTTCTTCCTGTTGTTAAAATAATTTTATAATTTTTTTTATCCCATTCTTTAAATTTATCATATACACCATCTAAAAGTAAAGGTTTTTCTAGTAAATTTGAATGAATATTATTTGTATGTTTTATAATTGTTCCATCTATATCACAAAAAATTGTTTTTGTCATTATTATTTTTACTAAATTTAAAATATTTATCATTATATACACACATTATTAAGATATCTTTATTTATAATTGATAAAACCATTGTTTTTCAAATATATTATTATCTAACACTTTTACATTATTTTTACCTATTTGATTACAAAAAAATACACCTAATATTCTTTCAAATGCATTTGAATCGTTTTTATTTTTACAATCCATTTCTAATATTTTATATTTTACTAGTAAATTAATCATTTCATTATTACAATAAAAACTATTCCATACACATAAACGTTGATTTGTATATTCTCCTTGATTTATTTTTGCTAAATAACTATTTACTAACATTAATCCAAAATGATCCCATGATAAATGATCAATATTTTGAAATACATAAACATCTGGTTGATAAATATTAAGTTCTTGTAATATATTATTTTTAAATATAATATTATGTTGAATACATAAATATTTATCTGCTCTAAAAAATTTTAAACCATAATTATATGCACCTATTTCATATTTATTTATTTCAGAATCATTTATTAATAATGTCAAATTTAAAGATTTTATAAAATTATACCAATCAGAATTTTGTGAATTATTATCAACTATTATAATTCTTGCATTTTCAAAAGTTTTTGTTAATTGAACTATTGAATATTTCGAAATATTCATTTTTTCTTCCGATAAATTATCTGAAACATAAGATGAAACTATTATTAATAAACCATTTATATATTCCATTTTAATTTTATAATTGTAATATAAAAAAAACAAAAAAAAATAATCACATTAATCAAATAATTCTTCAATATAGTTATAATCTGGATTTTTAAATACTCTTGATGGTTTTAACACTTCCTTCAATAAATCTTCCTCAAAATTTTCATTTGCAATCCTCATTTCATCGTAATCTAATTTGAATATACATGGATTACTTCCAAATAAAAACCATACTATTTTATCTTGGTTTTTATATAATAATTCATGTGCATTTGGGTTTATTGATAAAAATATCCAATCTATTTTATCTTGGTTTTTATCTAACATATCAATTACATCTGGATTATCATTTAAACATAAATAACTCCAATTAATTTTATCTAGATTTTCTTTTAAATATTTTAACGCTTTAGGATTTGAATTTGTTGAAAATCTAGTAAAATCTATATATTCTTTATTTTTCATTAACATATCATATGCATTATAATTACCTGAAAAATATGACCAATCAATCTTATCTTGATTATCCTCGAGAATCTTAATTGCATTTTTATTAGTAGATAATATTTTCCAATCAATTTTATCTATATTTTTCTCTAATAATTCAATTGCTGATTCATTCGCAGATAAACGACTCCAATCTATTTTAGCAATTTCCTGACTTAATAATTTAATTGCTTCAGGATTTTTATTAGATGATAATGATTGCCAATAAATCTTATGTTGATTTTTCATTAATAATTCCATTCCATTTACATTTGATGATAATGCTATCCAATCTATTTTATTTTTATGTTGTTTTAAATATCTTATTGCATTTGGATTAAGTGATAATTGAGTTTTATCTAAAGAATGTAAATAATTTGTATTAATAACATTAGAAACCCATTCTCTCATCTTCCAAATAGGAGGATTCATTATAATTTCAAATTAAACTAAGATTTAATTATCATTTTTTTTAATTTATTTCTAAGTTTTGCATAAATAACTATTAATTCCTCTTTCTTTTTTATAGTTAATCCTTTAATAGTTGGATCTATTTTTTTTATATTTGCAATTAATTCTGGTTTTGTTATTGTTTTTTCTTTAGGTATTGTTTTTTCTTTAGGTATTGGTTTTTCTTTAGGTATTGGTTTTTCTTTAGGTATTGGTTTTTCTTTAGGTATTGGTTTTTCTTTAGGTATTGGTTTTTCTTTAGGT
>Ga0172373_10001119_pt1 | contig 43578 bp, 46 predicted proteins | sample Lak10m_2_FD_114546 | JGI IMG/M metagenome (GOLD analysis project Ga0172373, IMG submission 114546) | Freshwater microbial communities from Kabuno Bay, South-Kivu, Congo - kab_092012_10m | ecosystem: Environmental > Aquatic > Freshwater > Lake | place: Democratic Republic of the Congo... | reverse complement strand
GCCACGCCGTGAAGCCTTTTCGCGTGAACGGGGTGATGCGCAAGCCTCGGTCATGCTGACCATGCAGGGTGCGCAACGGCTTGATCGGGAAGCGATCCAGGCCGTGCTGCATCTGGTATCCACTGCCGTCCCTGGGCTGCGGCCACAGAATGTTTCCATTGTCGATTCACGCGGCGCGCTTTTGGCGCGGGGCGGACAGGCGCTTTCCGGCCCGGCGGCGGCGGCTTCGCAAGAAGAAATGCGTCGCGGTCAGGAATTGCGCCTGGCACGGTCGGTTGAGGAAATGCTGGAACGCAGCCTTGGCCCCGGGCGCGTGCGCGCTGAAGCCACGGTGGATATGGATTTTGACCGTGTGCAAATCACGGAAGAACGCTTCGATCCGGATAATCAGGTGGCGCGCAGCCAGCAAAGCGTGCAGGAAAGCTCTCGTGGCACGGAACCCGCGCCAACTACGGTGCAGAACAACCTGCCCGGAAATGAAAACGCGCCCGGCAGCACGCAGGAAAGCCGCCAGGAAGAAACCACCAATTTTGAGATCGGGCGCACCACGCGCAGCACCACGCGCGATCAGCCCATCATCCGGCGCATCAGTATTGGCGTATTGGTGGATGGCGTTTGGGAACCGCAGGCCAGCGGCCCTCCGCAGTTTCGCGAACGCTCAGCCGAGGAATTGGCGCGGATTGCGACCCTGGTGCGGAGTTCGGTGGGCTTCGACGAACGCCGTGGCGACAAGGTAGAGGTAGTGGCGATGCGCTTTGCCGAACCGCCCTTGCCACTGGATAGTGGCGAGCGCAGCTTTTTTGATATCGCCTTCACCTCCTCCACCGTAGCGCGGATCATCGAAAGTGCGCTTTTTGCTCTGGTTGCACTCATCGCCATTCTGCTCTTGGGGCGCCCGGCGGTGAAGCGGCTAGTGACCCTGGCCAAGCCGGCACAAAATAACGCGCTGGCCAGCGCGGCGATTGGTGCTGCGGCTTTGGCTGGCGCGGGCGGCGGGGGTCTTCCCGCTGTGACAGGGGCAGATCAGGACGGCATGATCTCACTCGCCATGGTTCAGGGGCAGATGCGGGCTTCGTCCATCAACCAGCTCCAGCAATTGATAGACAGCAACCCTGAGCAATCGCTGAATGTGATCAGGCGCTGGATCGCACCGCCGGAGGAACCGGCATGAGCGGCAAGATGACCGGACCGCAAAAGGCCGCGACCTTCATGCTTGCAGTGGGTGAGGAGCATGCCTCCAAGCTTTTCGCCCTGATGCATGAGGATGAAATTCGCGATATCTCGCAAGCCATGGCGAATCTTGGCACCGTCTCAGCAACGACGGTTGAGGACCTGGCGCGTGAATTCACCGATTCCATCGGTCAGACTGGCAATCTTGTCGGCACCTGGGAAACCACGGAACGCATGCTGCTGCGCACCCTGCCGCGCGACCGCGTCTCACAGATCATGGAAGAAATCCGCGGCCCTGCCGGGCGGACCATGTGGGACAAGCTCGGCAATGTGAATGAGGCTGTGCTGGCGAACTACCTCAAGAACGAATATCCGCAGACCGTTGCCGTGGTGCTGACCAAGGTGAAGTCCGAACACGCGGCGCGGGTGCTTTCCATGCTGCCGGAAAGCTTCGCCATGGAAGTGGTGATGCGCATGCTGAGGATGGAAAGCGTGCAGAAGGAAGCGCTTGAGGGCGTTGAGAAAACGCTTAAGGCCGAATTCATGTCCAACCTTGCGCGCGCACAGCGTCGCGATGCGCATGAAATGATGGCGGAAATCTTCAACAACCTGGACCGCCAATCGGAAAGCCGTATCCTGGCCGCGCTGGAAGAACGCAACCGCGACGCAGCTGAGCGTATCCGCGCGCTCATGTTCACCTTCGATGATCTTGTGCGGTTGGATGGCATGGGCGTGCAGGTGCTGATCCGCAATGTGCCGAAGGAACAGCTTCTGCTGGCGCTCAAGGGTTCATCGGAAAACCTGCGCGACCTGTTCTTCAAGAACATGAGCGAACGCGCCGGCAAGATGTTCAAGGAAGACTTGGCCAATCTTGGCCCCGTCAGGCTGCGTGAAGTGGATGAGGCGCAGGCCGCTGTCGTGGTGATGGCAAAGGACCTTGCCGCGCAAGGCCAGATCACGCTCCAGGAAGGGCGTGAGGATGAGATGGTGTATTGATGTCCAGCGGTTTTGTTCCGGTCTCCCGCATGGCCCTGGTACGGGATTTTGCGCCCACATCACTGATTGAAGCGCTGGATGCTGCGCGGGCGGAGGCGGCACGCATGCCGCCGCCGCCGCCCGAACCCGATCCCATGGAAGAAACATTGCGTGCTGTAGCCGCCGCTGCGCGCGAAGATGGCTTCGCCGCAGGCCGCGCTTCCATGACCCAGGAAGCAGCCAATCGCGCTGCCGAAAGCCTTGCGCTGATCGCCAAGCAGTTGGCCGCGAACCAAGCAGCCTCGGCCGAGATCGCCGCTGAGGCCAGCCGAGGCATTGCGCGCGTGGCGCTCGCCATGCTGGATGCGGCTTTGCCGGGGCTCGCCGCGCAGCAAAGTGCTACGCTTGTGGCAGACTTTGCCGAAAGGCTACGCCCTGCCTTGGCCTTCCTGCCGGAAGCGCATTTGCATATCGCGCCCAACTTGTTTGAGGACGTGCGTGCCTTGATCGGTGACCTTGCCGTGACCCTTGTGCCGGATGCCGCCCTTGCCCCGGGTGATGCGCGCGCATCTTGGCAGGGCGGTGGTGCCGAATTTGACCTGGCCAAGCGCCGCGCCGCGATTGCCGAGGCACTCAGCGCTGCCGGCCTTGACCTGCAACCCGATAATCAAAATGGGTGATCTGGCGCTGGCCCTTCTTCTGAAACCGGCCAGCCTTCGGAAGGCCCCAAGCTTTAGGATAAAGACACATGAGCGGATCAGATAATTTCGAAGCCATGGCGCCGCCGGCGCAGGATCAGCGCCCGCAAGGCCAAACCGGCACCATGCGTGATCTTGATGCCGTTTATGACATCCCGGTGCAGATCAGCGCCGTACTGGGCCGCGCCACCATGCAGGTCAGCCAATTGCTGAAGCTTGGCCGAGGTGCGGTGGTAGAACTGGACCGCCGGCTTGGTGAAGCCGTGGATATCTACGTCAATAACCGTCTGGTTGCACGTGGCGAAGTGGTGATGGTGGATGATAATCGCCTTGGCATCACCATGACGGAAATCGTGAAGTCCGATCGCGGTTCCTGACATGGCGCGCGTATTGATCATCGGGTCACTGGAAGCGGAGCTTGGCCAGGCCGCGCGCATTGCAGTCGCGCGCGGCGCAAGGCTGACCGTGGCCGAAGGCGCAGCGGCGGGGCTTGCCAAGCTGCGCGCCGATGGCGCTGATCTGGTGCTATGTGACGTCACCCACGATGTCGGTTGGTTGATTTCGTGCCTTGCGGAAGAACGCATCGCCTGCCCCGTTATCGCCTGTGGTCGGCCCAATGATGCGGAGGCCGCTGTGCGCGCCATTCGCGCCGGCGCCAAGGAATTCCTGCCGCTGCCACCGGATGCGGAGCTTATCGCCGCCATGCTGCAAACCGTGGCGGGTGAGGCTGACAAGCCCGTGGTCAAGGACCCGGCCATGGTGGCGTTGCTGGATCGCGCAACGCAGATCGCGCGCGCCGATGCTTCCGTGCTGATCACCGGGGAAAGCGGTACGGGCAAGGAAGTACTGGCGCGGCATATGCACGCGGCGTCGCGCCGCGCCAATGGTCCCTTTGTGGCGCTGAATTGCGCCGCGCTGCCGGAAGCGCTGCTTGAAAGCGAATTATTTGGCCATGAGAAGGGCGCCTTCTCCGGCGCCGTCGCGGCGCGCAAGGGCAAGTTCGAACAGGCCAATGGCGGCACGCTGCTGCTGGATGAAATCGGCGAAATGGACCCGCGCCTGCAGGCCAAAATCCTACGCGCCATTCAGGAACGTGAAATAGATCGCCTTGGCGGCACGGCACCCATTCGCGTTGATGTGCGCATCCTGGCCGCGACGCATCGCGATTTGCAGGCCGAAGTCGCCAAGGGCCGCTTCCGGGAAGACCTTTACTTCCGTCTGGCCGTGGTGCGGCTCCGTATCCCATCCCTGCGTGAACGGCCCGCCGATATCCTGCCCCTCGCGCGCTATTTCGCAGAACGCTATGCCCAGGCCAATGGCTTGCCGGTCCGCATGCTCTCGCCGGAAGCCGAGGGCATGCTGCTGCGCCATCCCTGGCCCGGCAATGTGCGCGAATTGGAAAATGCCGTGCATCGCGCCGTGCTTTTGGCTGAAGGCAGCGTGATTGGCATTGACGCGATTGAATTGATGGCGCCCGCAACGGATGCGGCCATGGCGGCCCCGATCACCGCCGCCATGCCGGAAGCGTCACCGCCACCAATCGCTCCGGCACCGCCCGCGGCCACGCCACCCGCACCCCGCAACGCTGCGACCCTGGTTGGGCGCCGGATGGAGGAGGTGGAGCGGGAATTGATCCTGGAAACGCTTTCCCATTGCCTGGGCAATCGCACGCGGGCGGCGGAAATGCTTGGCATTTCCATCCGCACCTTGCGCAACAAGCTGCATGAATATCGCGCGGCAGGTGTCACGGTGCCGCCCATTCCTGGGCAGATGCCGGCATCGGCCACGGTTGACTGAAGCGCGTGTCGGAAACGCTACTCCCTTCCTGGCTAAAACGCGCCCAGCCCGGCAATGATGTGACGCTGGCGCTTGGCGTCGCACTGCTGCTCGTGGTGCTTATTGTACCGCTGCCGGTGCTGCTGCTTGACCTTGGGCTTGCGATTTCCATCACGCTTTCTGTGCTTGTGCTGATGACATCGCTGTTCCTGACGCGGCCACTTGATTTCACCTCTTTCCCGACCCTTCTGCTGCTGACCACGCTGCTTAGGCTTTCGCTCAATGTGGCGACCACGCGCATCATCCTGACCCATGGGCATGAAGGCCCGGAATCCGCCGGCCATGTGATTTCCGCCTTTGGTGGCTTCCTGATGGGCGGTGATGTCGCGGTTGGGTTGATCGTGTTTTTCATTCTCCTGATCGTGAATTTCGTCGTCATCACCAAGGGCAGCGGGCGCATCGCCGAAGTGGCCGCGCGCTTCAGCCTGGATGCCATGCCCGGCAAGCAGATGGCGATTGATGCCGATTTGTCGGCGGGGCTGATTGATGAAAATCAGGCCCGCGCACGCCGCAAGGAATTGGAATCGGAAACCGGCTTTTATGGCGCCATGGATGGTGCCGCGAAATTCGTCCGCGGCGATGCCATTGCCGGGCTGATCATCACCGCCATCAACCTGATCGGCGGGATCGCGATTGGCATTCTGCGCCATGGCATGAGCTTTGGCGATGCCGTGACGAATTTCTCCATGCTCACTGTGGGCGATGGGCTGGTCACGCAAATCCCGGCCCTGCTGGTTTCGGTCGCCGCCGGTATCGTTGTTACCAAGGGCAGTACGGAAGGCACCGCCGATCAGGCCTTGATTGAGCAATTGGCTTCAAGCCCCAAGCCGCTCGCGATTGCTGCCGGCGCTTCGGGCGTGATGGCGCTGATGCCGGGCATGCCCTTCCTGCCCTTTATTGCCCTGGCGGGCGCGGCGGGCTACGGCGCCTGGCGGCTCACGCAAAGGGAACAGCAGCGCGCCATCGCCGCCAGCAGACCGCCATTGCCAACGCCCGAGGCTGATCTTCCCATTGGCGAATCCCTCAAGATGGATTTGCTCAGGCTGGAATTGGGCTATGGGCTGCTTTCACTCGCCGCCGGGGATGCGCCGCGGCTGACGGATCAGATCAAGGGCCTCAGGCGATCCATCGCGCAGGAAATGGGCTTCGTCCTGCCTTCGGTGCGCATTCAGGATAATCTCGCCCTGCCATCCGATACATACACCATCAAGGTGAAGGAAATTGAAGCGGGGCGCGGCCAATTGCGCCACCCTTTGTTGCTGGCGATTGATCCATCGGGCGGCATTCCGGATATGCCCGGCGAACGCTGCACGGAACCGACCTTCGGCCTGCCCGCGCTTTGGATAGACGAAGCGCGGCGCGAAGAAGCACTCGCGCGCGGTTGCACGGTGGTGGATTGCGCCGGGGTGGTCGCGACCCACATCACCGAAATCGTGCGCGAATACATGGCGGAGCTGCTTTCCTTCGCCGAGACACAAAAACTGCTCGATGAATTGCCGGCAGAACAGAAGAAGCTCGTGTCCGATCTGGTGCCGCAGCCCATCGGCGTTGGCGGCATTCAGCGCATTCTGCAAAGCTTGCTCGCGGAACGTGTTTCCATTCGGGACCTGCCCACAATCCTGGAAGGCATTCAGGAAGCCAATGCCGCAGGTGCGCGCACGGTGCCGTCCATTCTGGCGATTGTGCGCCAGCGCCTGGCGCGCCAGCTTTCCGATGCAGCACGCGGCCCTGAAGGCTATGTGCCGATGATCACGCTTTCCGCCGATTGGGAAGTGGCCTTCACCGAAGCGCTGATCGGCCCCGCCGATGATCGCCAGCTTGCCATGGCGCCTTCCAGGCTTTCGGAATTCATGCAAAAGCTGCGCGATGTTTTTGACAAGGCGAATGCCATGGGTGAGCAGCCTGTGCTGGTCTGTTCAGGTGCCATTCGCGCCCATGTGCGCGCCATTGTGGAACGCTTCCGCCCCGCAACCCCGGTGCTGGCGCATACCGAAATCCATCCGCGCGCGCGCATCCGCACGGTGGGGTCGCTGTAGGGCGATGATCTTGCGCGCCAGGAGCGTCGCAGGGGTGGCCTTCGTGCAGCCCAAGGCGTGCTGAGGCGATGCGGGTCAAATTATTCCAGGCCGCCACCATCGCCGAGGCAATGGCGCAAATCCGCGCCGAACTTGGCGCTGATGCCATTATTCTTGAACAGCACCGCACCCGCCACGGCGTTGAAGTCACCGCAGCGCTTGAACCGGATGAGCCGCTGCTGATCCAGCCACTGACCGCAGCGACACCCTTTGCCGCGCCCGGGCCGCTTGATTTCCACAATATTCCGCAGGAATTGCTGCGCTCCCTGGCCAGCGGATCGCTCGAACAAAGCCTGGCGGAGGCCTTGAGCTTTTCGCCACTCCCGTCTGGTCGCGAACGCCCCTTATTGCTCTGCGGCCCGCCCGGCGCCGGCAAGACCCTGACCACCGCGAAGCTCGCAACCCGGATGGTGCTGGCCGGAACGCCGCCTCTGGCGATCACCACGGATGGGCAACGCGCGGGCGCGGTGGAGCAATTGGCCGCCTTCACGCGGGTATTGGGTGTAACGCTGGCGGTGGCACCGACACAGGCCATGCTCGCCAAGGCGCTCACGCATCGCAGCCCCGGCCAGCCGGTCTTGATTGATACCGCCGGCTGCGACCCGTTCAATACGGATCAGGCGCGACAATTGCACCAGCTTGTCATCCAGGCAGGTGCCGATATGGCCCTGGTACTGCCGGCGGGGCTTGATGCTGCTGAAGCCGGGGATTTGGCCCGTGCCTTTGCAGCGCTTGGCGCGCGCCATCTTTTGCCAACCCGGCTTGATGCCGCGCGGCGGCTCGGGAGTGTACTTATGGCCGCCAAGGCGGGACCGCTTTCTCTGACCGAAGCAGGCATTGGCCCCGAAGTCGCGGATGGGCTTGAGACCTTGACCCCGGAAGGCTTGGCATCCCGCTTGCTCTCTTCAGCACAGGGCGGGTCCGCACAAGGCGGGGCCGCAAGGTCCGGGAAGGAAACCGCTTGATGTCGCAAGGCAGTTTCGCGTCCCAGCATGGGCGCATGATCGTGGTCGCCTCTGGCAAGGGGGGTGTGGGCAAGACCTGGTTTTCGATCAGCCTGGCCCAGGCGCTGGCGCGCAAGGGGCGGCGCGTGTTGCTGGCGGATGCTGATCTGGGCCTCGCGAATATTGATGTTCAGCTTGGCATTCAGCCGGACCGTGATCTCTCCGCCGTGCTTTCGGGCAAAATGACCCCTGCCGAGGCCGCCACACGCATCCCCGATGCTGGGTTTGATGTATTGCCCGGGCGTTCAGGTTCGGGGGCGCTTGCGTCCCTCAGCCCTACGGCGCTGGATGCCTTTCTGGCGGCACTCGGCAGCGCGCGGGCACAATGGCAGGATGTGGTGGTTGATCTGGGCGCGGGGCTGGATATGGCGCAGCGGCGCATCGCGGCGGCGGCGGATGTGTTGCTGGTGGTGGCGACCGAAGAACCGACCAGCCTGACCGATGCCTATGCGGTCCTGAAGCTGCACGGCATGGATAATCCCAAGGGCGTGTCGCGCATTGTGGTGAATATGGCCGATGACCGCAGTAGCGGGCAGCGCACCTATGAATCGCTGCGCCGTGCTGCTGGTGCCTTCCTCAAGCGCGAAATTCCCTTGGCCGGGATTGTGCGCCGCGACCTCAAGGTGCGGGACGCGATCCGCCATCAGGTGCCGTTGCTCACGCGCCATCCGGGTGCTGCGGCGGCCTCGGATATTGAAGCCATTGCGCAAGGCCTGGGGTGATCGGCATAAGCCGTAACATCAGCGCCGCGTGAGGGCGCTTGCCACCTGCGCCAGCATTTCCGAAATGCGGAAAGGCTTTTGCAGGAACAGGAAATTCTCGGTGACGACCTCGCCGCTCAGCGTGCCTTCCGCATAACCTGACATCAGCACTATGGGCAGATCGGGCTCGGTCTCCCGCAGGCGGCGCGCGAGGGTGAGGCCATCAATGCTGCCCGGCATAGCAACATCGGAAATCACCAGGTCGGGCGTCAGGCCATCGGCGATGGCACCAAGGGCTGCTTCGCCATCTTCTACCGCCGTTACCTCATAACCCGCGGTTGTCAGCGCGCGGGTCAGCAGCCGATGCAGCGGCGCCTCATCTTCCACCAGCAGCAGGCGCCGACCGGCGCCGACGGCATGAATGCCTGGCGTATGCGCAACCGCCTTGTCCGGCTCCGCCGCAACGCGCGGGAACCATAACCGAAAACGGCTGCCCTCCCCAGGGCGGGAGCGCACGGATACATGCCCGCCCGATTGGCGCAAAATGCCAAGCACGGTCGAAAGCCCAAGCCCCGTGCCGCCGCCATCGCGCTTGGTGGTGTAGAAAGGCTCAAAAATGCGGGAGATCAGCTCGGGCTCCATCCCCGCCCCTTCATCGGCCACTTCCAGCACCGCCCAGGGGCCGGGCGCGATGGTGCCGCCCTGCGCCGGTTCGGGCGCTTGCAGGTCTCGGCTTTTGACCGAGATATGCAGCTTGCCACCCTGTGGCATGGCATCGCGCGCATTGACCGCCAGGTTCATCAGCGCCTGGTCAATATGGCTGGGATCCACACGTGCGCAGGGGCCGGGCCGTTCCAGATCAAGCGTGATCGGGATGCGCCGGCCCAAAAGCCGCGCCAGCAACGGCGCCATGCCATCCACGGCACGATCAAGCGCCACCACCCGTGGCTGCACCGCCTGCCGGCTGGCAAAGGCCAAAAGTTGGCGTACCAACCGCGCGCCGCGCCCGGCGCTATCCAATATCTGGCGCAAATCCTCGGAAGTTTGCGCATCCTGCCCACGCGCCAGGGCGGTTTCCGCCGCCGCACCCACGGCCGCGAGCAGATTATTGAAATCATGCGCAACACCGCCGGCGAGCCGCCCGACTGCCTCCAGCCGCGCCGCTTCTTCCAATTGCGCCTGACGCCGCCGCCGCGCCGTGATGTCGAGCACACGGAGCAAGGCGCCCGGTTCACCGCGAAGGGGACGGCAATGCACCTCCACCGCCGCATCGGGGGCCTGATCAGGCGCGGCGAGCCTTGCTTCAACCGCGGGCGGTGCGGGTGGACCGGCCAAGGCGACAGAAATAATCTGGCGCACTGCATCCTGGCTTGCCGCCGCAAACAGCAGCGCCGGATCGCGCCCGGGCCCCGGTGCCGGGCCATCGGCGCAAAGGCGTTCCAGCACCGCACTTGCGGCCCTGATGCGCCCTTCCGCATCCAGAACGGCAAGCCCGGCCTCTTCCTCCGATTCAAAAAGCCGACGAAAGGAATCCGCCGCCGCCTCGGCCCTCCCGCTCACGCGGCGGCTCCGGCGCGCCCACGCAGGCGCCAGACATAGGCAATGATTTCCGCCACCGCCTGGTAATGCTCGGCGGGGATTTCGGTATCCAATTCCAGCTTGAACAGCGCCCGCGCCAAGGGTGGGTTGGACACCAGCGGCACGTTGGAGTCCTCAGCCAAGGCGCGGATACGCGCCGCCACCGCCTCAGTGCCCTTGGCCACCACTTTCGGCGCTGCCTGGGAATTCTCGTCATAGGCAAGGGCGACGGCGTAATGGGTCGGGTTGGTGATCACCACCGCTGCCTTGGGCACTGCCGCCATCATGCGCCGGCGCGCCCGCGCCAGACGGATACTCCTGATCCGGCCCTTGATGATCGGATCGCCTTCGCTTTCCTTCACTTCTTCCCGCAATTCCTGCCGCGTCATGCGGAGCTTATGCAAATGGCGAAACCGCACCACCAGGTAATCCAGCACCGCAATACCGGCAAAAGCGACCATGGCCGCGATGAACAGATCCATCGCCGCACGCGCCATAAGCCGCAGCAGATCACCCGGCCCGAGCGACAATGCTGTTCGCAGCTCTCGCGGGTCGCCAAGCGCCCACCAGAGTGCCGCGCATACAACGCCGAGCTTGATCAATGTGCGCAGGAATTCGATGCCACCTTCGACACCAATCAGACGCTTGATGCCTGAGGCAGGGCTGAGCCTGGAAAATCGCGGCTTGAGCCCCTTCGCTGAAATCAGCCCGCGGCTTTGCAGCATGGTGCCCGCAATGGCACCAAGGATGCCCATGGCCATGACAGGCAGTGCTGCAAGCAGGCCAAGACGAAGCATTTCCGTTGCCACAAGGCCGATTTGCAATTGATGCCCGTTTTCCAGCACACCGCGCATGCCGCGCATCAATTCATGGCCAAGTGGGGGCAGGCCCAGGGCCATGCCGATCAAGGCGAAGCCAAGCGCCACGAAACCAACCACCTCGCGGGACATGGCGATCTGCCCTTCCTCCCGCGCTTTTTCGATTCGTCTTGGCGTGGCTTCTTCTGTCTTGTCCTGGCCGCCATCCTCATTGCCGCCGCTGCTGCCCGACATGGGTCAACGCACCCCTGGCAGGGCGAGGAAAGTCTCCCGCGCGATACTGGCATAAAGACCAAGCATGGCCGGCAATAACAGGGCCAGCAGCAAAAGGCCAAGTACGATCTGCCCGGGGACGACCAGGAAGTAGATCTGCACCTGGGGCGCAATGCGCGCGAGCAGGCCAAAAGCGACATTCAGCACAACTGAGAGCAACAGGAAGGGCGCCATGAGTTGCAAGGCAAGCAAGAAGCTTTGCCCAACCGCGGCCGCCATGGCTTCTGCACCCTGTCCGGCCATGAAGCCTTCTCCTACCGGCAGCACCGCATAGCTTTCGGCCAGCGCGCGAAGTGGCAGGGCGTAGAGCCCGCTGCTGAGCAGCAGGACCACGGATATCAGGGCAAAAAATCGGCCCGTGATAGCATTCTGCCCGCCTACCGCCGGGTCCGGCACAAGCAATTGCGACAAAGCGAGCAATAGCGCGAAAAGCTGTCCCGCCATGGTCATGGCGAGGGTAACCAACCGCGCCAGCGCACCATACCAAACACCGATCACGATTTCGATCAGGATCAGGCGCAGCATTTCGCCAACTGAATCGGGCGCGACCGGCAAGCCAGGCGACAGTACGGGGTAGAGTACTGCGACCAGCGCAAAGCCGAGCCCCAAGCGATAATTGGTGGGAACTTCCTGCTCGCCCAGCCCCGGCATGATCATGACCACCGCCCCGATGCGTGCCAGCAATAATATGGCGCGAAACACCATATCAGGCAGCGCGGCGAGCCATTCTGCCTCGGTCATGTTATGGCCTCGAGCCCACCTGGATGATCATCTCAAACAGGGTTTGCGCATAGCCGCGCAGCACCCCGGTGAAGAAGGGGGTCAGCAAAATCAAGGCAACCGCCAGCGCTGCCATTTTCGGCAGGAAGGAAAGGCTTGCCTCATTCACCTGGGTCAGCGCCTGAAAGACGGCGACCACCAGCCCGACCACCAGCATCAGCACAAGCAACGGTCCACCAATCTGCAGACTGACCCAAAGCGCTTCCCGGCTTGCCTCAGCGATGCCGCCCATCGCCCTGCCTTTCGCAGCACATGCGTGACGCCAATCGGGCGTCAGATCGGCATGCGCATCACTTCCTGATAGGCCGCCACCACACGGTCGCGCACCGCCACCGCCGTTTGCAAGGTGAGTTCGGCGCGCCCAACAGCAACTACCAGATCCGTCACGCTGCCCTCACCCATCAGGCCGCGCGCGGAGGCGGTCTCGGCTTCTCGGCTGGTGGCGACTGCGTTCTGTACGGCACGGGACAAGGCTTCACCGAAGCTCGCCGTCTCCCCACCGCCGACAGCGGCGGGGGTGGCAGAGGGTGCCGCCATATTGGCACGATAGGCAGCGGCAGCACCGCCAGGGGTCAGGGGAAGGGGCATTAGCGCATCGCCTCAATGGTGCGGGTCAACATGCCGCGGCTTACTTCCAGTACTGATAAATTGGCGGAGTAGCTGCGCTGGGCTTCACGCATATCCATCACTTCAATGGTGGAATTCACATTCGGGGTCTTCACATAACCCTGGGCATTGGCAGCCGGATGGGATGGGTCATGGCGCGTTGGGAAATCCCCCTTGGCGGTGCCAACACGGGCAACCCCGACGATATTGGCGCCCAGCGCCCGATTAAAGCGATTGGCAAAGGTCACCGTCTTGCGGCGAAAGGGATCGCCGCCCGCCACTTCCGAGGTTGTGTCGCGATTGGCGAGGTTTTCCGCGACCACGCGCAGCCGAGCGCTCTGCGTATCCATCCCAGCCGCCGCGATTCGTATTGCGCGATCAAGTTCCATGGCTCAGCGCCCTTCTTACCCTTGATTCCGCCCAAGGGCGGTCATGAACATGCTGATATAGCGCCGCCGCACCGAAAGCGCGGTGGCATGGGCCGAATCGGTATCCGCAACCCGGAGCGCTTCGCGTTCCAGCGACACGGCATTGCCACTCGGGTCGCGGGTGGCGGAGATGCGTTCCTTCAGCGTGCGGCCATCCTGGTTGCGGGAACCCTGCAAATGATTGGCATTGGTCGCCACCATCTGCTTTTCCGCCAGTTTGCCAGACAGCACCTTGGCGAAGGGCTGCATATCGGAAGGCCGGTAATTCGGCGTATCCGCATTGGCGATATTCTGCGCCAGCACGCGCTGACGCGCTTCGGTCCAGCGCAGCCGCTGTTCGGCGAGGGCGATCGGTCCGGTCTTGGTCGGGTCCATATTCCCATCCTTGCACGTTGCGGGCCAAAATGCGTTAAAACGCGACCTGTTACAACAATTTCTAATGGTTTTTTTGCCAAAAACCTGTTGGATGAGCCTGTGAACACGCATCCCGAGGATATCCCAGGCGCCGCAGCCAGCCAGCATGGCCTGACGGTGCTGGCTGCGATCAAGGCCATGGGGGAAAGCCTGACCCAGGCAGAGGCAAGTCTTGCCGAGGGTTATGCGCTCGATCTTGCCGGGCTTGATGGCGAAATCGGTCGGCTTTGTGCCGCCGCCCAGGAAGCGCCTCCGGCCATGGCGCCGACGCTCCGCCGCGGGCTCGAAGGCCTGCTCGCCCAGATCGAAAAGCTGCAAGCGGCCTTGCCAAGGCCCGACAGCCAAGGGAGGCGGCCATGACCCTAAGCCTTGCCAATTGGCTCACCGCCGGCATCGCGCTGCTTTTCGTCTTGGGGCTGATCCTGCTGCTGGCGCGCCTATTGCGTGCGACGGGTTTGGCGCCGCAAACCGGCGGCCAGCGGCTCAAATTGCAGGAGGTGCTGGCGCTGGATGCGCGCCGACGCCTGATCATCCTCCGCTGCGATGGGCGGGAAGTGTTGCTATTGACCGGCGGGCCGCAGGATATCTGCCTCGGCTGGCTGCCGCCCAAGAATGAGGAACCACCCAAATCATGACGCGCAAAACCGGTTTTTGGGTGCTCGTGGCGCTGGCGGTGCTGGCGCTGCCCGCAGGTGTAGCGCTGGGGCAGAGCGTTTCGATTGATCTGGGCCAGACCGGCCAGCCCGGTGCGACAGCGCGCTTGGTGCAATTGACCGCGCTGATCGGGTTGCTGTCACTCGCACCTTCGCTACTGGTGATGGCAACCGCCTTTGCGCGCATTGTGATTGTGCTGTCCTTGCTCCGTAGTGCCATTGGTGCGCCAGGCATTCCGCCCAATCCGGTGCTGATCGGGCTTGCGTTGTTTCTGACCTTCTTCGTCATGCAGCCGGTGTTTGAGGCTTCCTGGGCGCAGGGCATTGTGCCGATGACCGAAGGGCGGATGTCTGAATTGGCCGGGCTGGAAGCGGCAGCGCAGCCCTTTCGCATGTTCATGGTGGCCAATATCCGCGAGGATGATCTGATCCTTTTCATGGATCTCGGCGGGATCCAGGCCGTGACGGACCCTGCGCAAACGCCCTGGCGCGCGCTCGTCCCGGCCTTTATTGTGGGCGAATTGAAGCGCGCCTTTGAAATCGGCTTCCTGTTGTTCCTGCCCTTCCTGGTGATTGATATGGTGATCGCGAGTTTGCTGATGTCGCTCGGCATGATGATGCTGCCGCCATCAGTCGTGGCGCTGCCCTTCAAGCTGATCTTTTTCGTGCTGGTGGATGGCTGGCGGCTGGTTTCCGGCAGCCTCGTGCAGGGCTTCAACCTGAGTTGAAGCGCTTTCTTTTGGGGATGCGGATCGTTGCCGATCCGCCCTCAGACGCTGGCGCGCGCTTGTTCCTGAAACGTTGGGCGCCGTTTCAGGCGCCGGGCAGGTTTTCCGCGATATAGGGCGGCAGGTTGAAGGCACCGGTATGGATCTCCGGTGTCCAATAGCGCGTGGTGCCAAGAATGCCCGAAGCCTCCGCACGGCGGCGGATTTCATCGGTCGCGACAGCACGGCAGGACGCGTCCTTCGCCGCCCAACCCAGCGTCATGAAACCGCCAACATAGGTCGGCACCGCCGCCACATAGGCCCAGTTATCGGGGAAGGATTTTGCGCGCCGGCGCGATGTTTCGTGCAATTCCTCAGCCTGCATGAAAGGCACGCCGCATTGATTGACGATCAAGCCGCGCGGCGAGAGGATACGCGCCGCATTGGCGTAGAATTCATCGGTGAACAGTACCTCACCCACGCCGATCGGGTCTGTGCTGTCCACGATGATCACATCAAAACTTTCCGCAGGCGCCACGCGCACATAATCAATGCCATCGCCGATAATCACCTCGGCGCGCGGATCACCCCAGGCATTGCCGCCAATGGAGGGCAGGAATTCCTTGGAAAGCCGCACGACCTCGCCATCAATTTCCACCATCACGGCCTTTTCCACGCCGCGATGCTGCAACACGCGCTTGAGCACGCCACCATCGCCAGCACCGATGATCAGCACGCGCTTGGCCGCGCCATGGGCCAGGATGGGCACATGGGTGATCATTTCCTGATAGACGAATTCATCGCCTTCGGTGATCTGCACCACGCCATCCAGCAGCATTACCCGGCCATGGGTTTCGCCTTCAAAGACAACAATATCCTGAAAATCCGATTGCACGCGGGCCAATTCGCGCTTCACGCGAAAACGCTGCCCCCAGGCGGCATAAAGGGTTTCATTGATCCAGCTATCGGTCGCCATGGCGGCACCCTTTCATGAGAAAGGCCGGGTGCTGCCACCCGGCCCCATCCAAACGAAAATGAGTGGCAATCAGCCGATCAGTCCGCGCTTATGTTCGGCCAATTGCACGCGCTCCGGCAGGAAGCCGCGCTTGAGTGCCGGGATCGCCTTATAGGGATCGCAATCGCCGCAGACGAAGATATCGAGCGCGGCGTAATCGCGTTCCGGCCAGGTGTGGATGGACACATGGCTTTCCGCCAGGACCAGCACGCCGGACACCCCGCCATTGGGGGAGAAATGATGGAAATGCCCATGTAGGATCGTCGCCCCGGTGGCGAGCGCCCCTTCACGCAGCACCGCATCAATGTGGTTCGGATCATCCAGATTGGTCGCCCCCCACAAATCCACGATCAGATGCGTCCCGGCGTAGCGCAAACCGTTACGCTGAACGAAATAATCCTTCTCGGCATGGGCCGAGACGTCTTCGTCGGTATTCCGGGTGTCGCTCGGCAAATCCGAGACCATCCCCGGTTGGACGAGAGCTTCCATAGCAGGGCTCCTTCCAGCCAGCAGATGACCAGGGTGATCAGGGGATTCTGATCGGGGGTCAACAATTGCGGCATATGGGGCAAGCGGGGCGCGGACGCAAGGGAAAATTATGCGTCAGGCCCAAGGATTTTCCTGCCAGTCTGAGTAAGGGCAAAAATCTTTATCGCCTTGGTGGTGCGGTTGTTTGGCCAGCCGCTGCCGCAGCTGGTGCCGGCGTATTCAGCCCGCCCAATCTTTCCGGCAGCAGGCGCAATTGGCTGATTTCGCGTTGCAGCCGGGGCAAATCCTGCACGCCGCGCAGTGATTCCCCCGTCAGCAGCGTGAAAGCTTCCACAAGCGGCCCGCCCTGCATCCGCGCACCATAGTTATCGCGCAGTTGCGCAATCGTCGCGGCATCATTGGCCATGGCGGCATAGGCAGCCGCGCGCGCCAAATCCCGGCGCATGTTGGCATTCAAGGGTGCCGGCGCCGGCGGCACCTTGGCGTCCACATGCTGCATCATGGCCGAGGCCGCGCCTCGCCAATCCTGCGCCGCCGCGCGCACCTCCGCCAGCGCTCCCGCGCCATCATCGCCCAATTCGGAAAGCAGCCCTTCAGCCACGCGGCGATTACCGGCCCGCGCCAAAGCGCGCCCACGCAGAATGGCGCGCTCCACTTCCTGGCCATTGCCCTCGGTCGCGGCATCAAGCGCAGCCAAGGCGCCCGGCGCATCGCCCTCGGCCAGCCTTATGGCAGCGAGCTTTGTGCTGACCGGGCGGCGCGCTGCGGGGTCGCTCAGCCGCGCCAAGGCATCGCGCAGCACGGCCGAAGCGCGATCCACCAGGTCAAGCGCGGTCAGCCGGTCTGCCAGCGTAAGAACCGAACGGATCCCTGCCTCATCTTCCGGCAGGAATTCAGGATGTGCGTCATAAAAGCTCGCGGCATTCAAGGGCGGCGCGCTTTGCAGCGCTGACGCGAAGGCGGCGCGCAAATGCGGGCGCAAATCATTGTCGCGTTCCGGGAAGAAGCGCTGGGTTTCCTGCAACAGCTCAAACGCCGCGCGGCCATTGCCGGCTTCGCGCTGCAATTCGGCAAGGCGCGTGCGGGCATTCACCTCATCCGCATCGCCGCGCCAGGCAAACAGCGCGGCTTCCAATTCGGCTATGGCGCCTGCGGCATCAAGCTGTCCCGTGGCCAGGCGCAATTCCACGCTCTGCCGGATGGCGCGGGCGCGGCGCAACCGGTCCCGCCCCTGGATCGCCTCACGATAGGAAGCCAGCGCGTCTTCAATCCGACCATCGGCTTCGGCCATCATGCCGCGCGCCAGATGCAGGCTGGGATTGTCAGGATCGGTTTCCGAAAGGCGATTGGCAGCGGTCAGTTCACCAGCTGCGGCAAGGCTATCCATGGCGATGGGGAAAAGGCGCTGCGCCAAAGGGCGGGGATATGAAATCAGCAGCGGCAGGCTGGCGGCAATGGCCGGGCCGGCTACGGCATGATCACCCCGCGCGGCAGCCAGAAAACCGCGCCATAGCGTGGTTTCATCGCTTGAGGGCATTTGGGGGTTTTCAAGCTGCCGTGCCTCGGCCTCACGCCCGGCAACCAGGGCTGCGGCAGCTTGCACCATGACAAGCCGCGCATCGGCGCCCGCACGCGGGTCTTCCTGCAAGGCAAGCGTTGCCATGGCCTGGGCTTCCTGCGGCATGCCTAGCGCAAGCAGGGTTTCCGCCGCATGGCGCCTTGCCTCTGAACGGCCAAGCGGCCCGGCGGAAGCGATATTGGCCGAGGCTGTCCGAAGCCGTTCTAACAGCGTGGCGGAGGTGGCCGAAGGCAGGTCCATGATGCGGCTAAGCGTCGCCGCTTCGGCCAGGGGCTCGCGCCCCGCATCTACCCCAAGCCTGAGCGAATCCATGCCAGCCGCTTGCAGGATGAAGCGATCATTCAAGGCGCGGAGTTGGATATTGTCGCCCCGCGGCAGGACCGCGACCCCAAGCATGGCGGGCAATAGCTGAAATTCCGGCTGGCGTCGGCCAATGGCAACCGCCTGTCCGGCTTCCCGCAGCGTGCCCACCAGCAGCGGGCTGCCGGTTTCAGGATCGAGCACGGTCACACTTCGCCCTGGGCGCGCGGCGCGCAGTACCAAACGGGCGGGCGGACCCGGATCCAATTCCGGCGTGATGGCAGTCAGCGCGCGATTGGCATCCACCGCGTCGCGAAAGGCTTCCATGACCCAGGCATTTCCTTCGCGCCTGGGGCGGAGTGTGCCAGGCTGCGCCATGCGCATTTGCAGAATGGTGGCATCGCCGGTCTGGCGTGCCTCCATATTGCGAAAAATGGCGCTGCCTTGAAGCTGCGACAGGTCAAGCGCTTCGGGCCGATCGAAGACCGCAATCACCCAATCGCCATGGCGGAAAATGGCGGCGCCGGTCTCGGCCCCCAGATCAAGCGAAATGGCCCGACCTTCTGCCAAAAGGCCGACCGGGGTGGTGCGCCGGGGCGGCACCACGACCAATGGGCGCGCCGCCCCATCAGGCTGCGCCTGAACAGGTGCCGGGGCCAGTGCCGCAGGGGGCGGCTCTGGCGTAACCGCCGGTGTCACAGGGCTTGGTGGCTGCGCAACCGGAGGTGTCGTGGCCGAATTCGGCCCAGACCCGGGACGCGAAACATCCGCCGCGGAAGGGGCCGGGGCGGATGCGGTGGCAGCCTGGCTTGTCGATGGCGCGGCCTCTCGTGGAGGCGGCGCGGTGGGCGGTGGTCGTGCGGCTGGCGTTGCGGGCGGTGCCACGGCTGGGCGCGGCGCTGCGGCGGGCGGCGTTGCACCCGCTTGCGCGGGCGGAGCAGGCGCGGTTGGCGCGGGTTGCGTGCCGGCCGCGCGAGCCGGCGCCGCCGCGGGCGGAGAAGCAGTACCGACCGGGGGGGTGGCTTCGCTGGTCTCAGCCCCATCCAGCACATCAATCACCACGCGATTGCCCAATCGGTAATGGCGAAACCGTGTGCCCGGCGGGGCTTGGAGCACGACGCCGCCATCAATCGCGGAGAGGGCTTCCACATTCTTGGGCAGTCGCAGCGCGCCGGAAAGATCGTAGCGCGCCGGCGCATCGAAGCGGAGGGTCAGGCGATTGCCCGCTTCCTCCGCCCGGTAAGTCACAGGTGCCGGCCAATCCATCACTACCCGGCCGTAAGTAGGGTGGCTGCCAACCCGAAGCCCGACCGTGGGCGCCTGCTGTGCCATAGCCGGAACGCCAAAAGCGATCCAGATCAGCAGCAAGACCCCCACAAGCCGCATCAATCAAAGCTCGCCAAAAGCCGGTCAATCTCACTTTGAGAGACGCCGGCACCCGGAAGCTGCGGACCATTGGCCAGTTTCTGGCCTTCGGTGCGGCCTTCATCGAGCGGCTTTGCAGGAACCACGGGTGGCGCTTCCGGGCCGGGGATGCCGCTGGCGGCGGAGACCACCGCCGAAACCCGGTTTTCGATTGCCTTGAGTGCTGTCACAACCTTGCCGATTCGCTGCCCAGTGATGTCCTGAAAGGAGCAGGCTTCGTATATCCGAGTGACCGCGCCTTGCAACTTATCCGCCGCATCGCCCGAGATTTCGGATTGCAGTTGCTCGAGCGTTTCGCAGCAATCCAGGATTTCGTTTGTGGCATGCGCGGTATGATCAACAATCGCGTCAAGCTCATCAGTGGCGGAGGGGATATGCGCGTCGCGGATATCTTCCACCTTCAGGGCGGCGATTTCGGCCTTGGCGCGGGCAATGGTGCGCCCAAGACCTTCCAATTCGGCCAGCAGCGCAGATTCCTTGGCGGTCAGATCGCCGGCCATGGAGGTGAGTACGGCGCGCACGGTTGCCTCAATCCGGTCACCTTCCGGCCCTTGGGGGGTTCCGTCAGGCATGGACCAGCACCTTTTCGATCTTTTCGCGCAGCGTCTCCGCGTTGAAGGGCTTCACGATGTAATTGGAAACGCCCGCCTGCTTGGCGGCCACGACGTTTTCGGTCTTGCTTTCGGCGGTGATCATGATGAAGGGCATGTTCTTCAGACGCTGATCCGCCCGCACTTCCTTGAGCAGGTCAAGCCCGGTCATGGGCGCCATGTTCCAATCGCTGATCACGAGCCCAAAATTGCCCGCGCGCAGCTTGGCCAAGGCTTCCTGCCCATCCACAGCTTCATCAACATTGTTGAATTCAAGCTGCTTCAGAAGGTTGCGGATGATGCGCAGCATCGTCCGATAGTCGTCCACAATCAGGACATTGATGTTCTTATCCATGGTTCTCCACCGTTTGCCGACCGGATCATTCGGCCTACTCGCTTCCCGGCCGATTGGCCCGGTGTCTCGCCAATTCGGCGGTGAGAACCCGGGCTTTTTCAGGCCGCATCGCACCGATCACCGGTGCCATTTTCCGCTCACCCATGCGGTCCAGGATCTGGATCACGACAGGCAATTCCAATTCCTCGAAAATCGCAGCCGCTTCGCGGGGGCGCATATTTTCGTAGGTACGAACCAAGCCGCGCCAACCTGCTTCTTCACGTTCGCCACGGGTGCGTTCCATGCTCTCAAGGCGCTGCTGAAGCTGGGTCAGTTCTTCGATGCGCTGCCCAAGGCGGCGTTCTGCCGCCGCCAGGACCAATTCACGGGAAACAACGGTTTGCTCCCGCGCCTCCAGCTCAGCCCGCCGCGCGCGCAATTGTTCGAGCAATGCGCGTTCAGCCTGAGAGATCGGGTTGGGCGCATCCGCCAACCCACCCTCCGGCCTTTCGCCAATCCGCTGGAAGCCGCCCGTGGGCCGCTGGGATTCGGGCGCGACGGCAAGTGGGGGGGCAAGATCTGCCGCCCTTGCCGGCGCCATGGCTGGCGCAGGCGCGGGTTCGCCGCGCAGCAGCGGGCGAATCACATTTTCTGATTTTACAAGGAATAAGCCACCCATGGCGATGATCGCCAAGGGTAAAAGGCGCGGTTTGAACATCAGCGGGCCCCCTTTCCGGTACCGATGGAAAGGGCACGCAGCAAATCGCGTTCCGCTTGGCTACGCGGCGGACCGGCATCGCTTGGTGGTTCACGCAGGGGGCGTTGCGCCGCCGGGGCCGGGGGTGGTTCATGGCCGGCCATGGGGCGGCCAGCACGCACCAGGGATTCCAACCGATCCGCGAGGGTTTCCGCGCGTTCGATCAGGAAGCGCAAATCATCGCGCAGCGGCTCGGCCGTGGTGATACGTTCCTGCACCTGCCGCCCGGCCAGTTCAGCCGTTGCGCGCAGGCGCAGAATGGCCGATTCCGCCGCTCCGGCCGCTTCCGAAAGACCCTGGGCGCTGGTTTCCATGGCCGCCCGATCCTTACGTATTTCGCGCAAGGCACGTTCAAGCCGAATGGCGAAGGGAATGGCCGCGCCAAGCAGCAAAAGCACCGCCAATTGCAGGCCCCATTCAAGCCAGGAGAGAGACATCATGACGAAGCCCCCTTCCGGCGTTCAATTTCACGATCAATCTTGACCGCGAGCCGCTGCCCTTTGCGGCCCATTTCCCCTTCGAAAAGCGGCACATCACCGCAGCGCAGCCTGACCGGCGCCCCTGGCGGGACACCAAGCGCAATCTGGTCCCCCACCCTGAGGTTGAGGATGGACGAAAGCGGCATCATCTGTTCATCCAGCACCACGTCCAGACCGATATCCGTATGGCGCAATTCTTCGGCCAAATGGGTTTCCCAGATGCTGTCGCGGCCAAATTTCTCGCCCATGAATTGCTGCAGCAGCAATTCGCGCACGGGTTCCAAGGTCGCGTAAGGCAGCAGGATTTCGAGCTTCCCGCCGCGATCTTCCATGTCCACGCGCAGCCGCACCAGCACGCAGGCATTGGATGGCCGGCTGATCACGGCAAAGCGCGGATTGACCTCAAGCCGTTCAAAGCGGAAATTGACCGGGCAGAGCGGTTCAAAGGCGGATGTCAAATCATCCAGCACCACACTGACCAGACGCTCAACCAAGGTGCGTTCGATGGTGGTATAGGGCCGACCTTCAATACGCATCGCCGCCGTGCCGCGCCGCCCGCCCAGCAGTACATCCACGACTGAATAAATCAGCGCGGAATCCACCACTGCCAGGCCGTAATTATCCCATTCATCAGCGCGCGTGACACCCAACATGGCCGGTAGCGGCACCGAATTCAGGTAATCGCCAAAACGGAGCGAAACAATGCCGTCAATCGAGACATCCACATTGTCCGAGGTAAAATTGCGGAGCGTCGTGGACATCAGCCTGACCAGCCGGTCAAACACAATCTCCAGCATCGGCAGGCGTTCATAGGAAATCAGGCCAGAGGAGATGATCCGCTGGATGCCACTTTCCTCAGCCTCCCGTGTGGGGCCGGCGCCAAAACCCAAAAGACTGTCAATCTCGGCCTGGTTGAGGACACGTGCCGCATCCGCTGCAACCTCCGGCGCGGCGGTGGCTTCGGTTGATGCTTCCTCCTCAAGCGCGGCCCCCCAGGCCGCGGCGAGGTCTTCTTCTTCGCCCGTGCCGTTCATTGGACCAAAATCTCCAGGAAGAGCACGTCATTGACCCGGACCTGTTGCGCTTCACCGCGCCCTGCCTGGGCCACAGCGATATTGGCACGCGCCACCAGTTCTTCGCGCAGGCGTTGCGTTCCGGCAGAGCCGCGCAGTTCTTCCGGCCTGACTTCCCTGAGGTAGGTTTGGAACAGGTCCATCAGCCGCGGCATGGAAGCCTGGACCACCGCGCCATCCTCAGGCCGGGCCAATTCCAGCTTGCTGCGAAGCTTAACATAAACCGCCCGACGCCCCGGGGCGTTCAGGTTGGTGACAATCTCCGGCATGTCCAGAAAGGCCACAACACGCGGCCCTGGTTCGCGGCTATCCGCTGAAGCCGGGGGTGGACCCATGCCGAGCAACGGCGGCAGGATGCCACCGAACCAGAGCCCGGCCCCGATCGCGACCAGCAGCGCAGGCGCGGCCATGAGGATCAGGAGCTTCTTGCGTCCCCCGCCCTTCTTCGCCTCCTGTACATCCTCACTGGCCTCAATTTGCCCTGACATCCATATCTCCTTCACTGCGTAGTGTGACAGGCTCCGATTAAGGAAGCCTTGCGGCAGGCCTTGCCGAGCCAAAAAGGTTTTGATCGGCAAGTTCTGCCCTGAATGACCAGTATAAAGGATGGCACGCCGGTTGCACCAAGGATTTTATGAACCGGCTTCGGTGTCGGTTCCTTGGTTTTCACTGGCAAGGGTCCTTTGACCCGGACCTGATCGAGGGAGCCTCTATGGATTCGCCCGGTTACATCCTGATGTCGCGCCTGTCGCTCCAGGATCGGTCCACCCAGGCCTTGGCGCATAACATCGCCAATGCGGATACCCCGGGCTTTCGGGCCATGCGGCCGGTTTTTGGCCAGGTGATGGTCAGTTTGCGCGGCGCGGGCGGGATGCCGGGGGATTCTTCCATGTCCTTCCCGCAAGACCGCGCAACCTGGCGCGACATGAGCCCTGGCCCGCTCCAGACCACCGGCAATAAGCTGGATGTGGCGATTGATGGTGAAGGCTTCTTCGTGGTGGAGACCCCGAAAGGTGAGCGCTACACCCGTGCCGGGCGGTTTTCCATTGGCGCGAATGGCCGGCTGGTGGATCAGGAAGGCAATGCGGTCCTGGATTCCCGTGACCGTCCCATCGCTTTTTCCGCCCAGGACACCCAAATCGAGATCACCAAGACCGGCGCGATTCAGAGCGAAAACGGCCCCATCGCCACACTACAATTGGTGCGCTTCGAAAATCCACAAAAACTGATGGCTGAGGGCAATCGACTGTTCGACGCCAAGAATGAGGCGCCGGTTCCGGTGGAACGCCCCAAGGTGGTGCAAGGCGCGCTTGAGGGCAGCAATATCTCGCCGATCCTGGAAATGACGCGCCTGACCGCGGAAATGCGTGAATTCCAATACGCCAGCATGTTCACCGAACGTGAAGGTGAACGCGTCACCAATGCGGTGGAGCGCATCATGCGCCGCCGGCCTTCATAAGATGGAATAGGACAGATCAACCATGCGTTCCTTGCAAATCGCCGCCACGGGCATGCAGGCCCAACAGAACAATATCGAAGTTATTTCGAACAATATCGCCAATATCTCGACCACGGGCTTCAAGCGGCGGCGGGCGGAATTCCAGGACCTTATCTATCAGAATCTGCGCCGCACCGGATCGCAAAGCGCCGATACGGGCACGCTGCTGCCTTCCGGCGCGCAGCTTGGTCTTGGTGTGCGCACGGCGGCCATTTATCGCATCAGCGAACAGGGCAATCTGCAACAGACCGAAAACCGCTTCGACATCGCGATCCGCGGCAATGGCTATTTCCAGGTGCAGATGCCTTCCGGTGAAACCGCCTATACGCGCGATGGCACTTTCGGGCTTTCAGCGGAGGGCACCATCGTCACCGCAGAAGGCTTCACGGTACAGCCCGCCATCACCGTCCCGCCGGCAGCGCGTGATGTCACCATCAATGCGACCGGCGAAGTGCTGGCCAAGATTGATGGCCAGATTCAACCGCAGAATGTCGGCCAGATCCAGCTTGCGATCTTCGCCAATGAAGGCGGCTTGGAAGCCATTGGTGAAAACCTGTTCCTGGCCACTCCCGGTTCGGGAGATGCGCAGCAGGGTGTGCCGGGTGCGGCGGGTTATGGCCAGGTGCTGCAGGGCTTCATCGAAACCTCCAACGTCAATGTCGTGCAGGAAATCACGGCCCTGATCACCGCGCAGCGTGCCTATGAGATGAATTCGCGCGTCATTTCGGCAAGCGATGAAATGCTCTCCACCCTGACCAGGCTGCGCTGATGGATAGGCGCCTCTTCCTTCTGCTGCCTGCTGGGCTGCTCGCGCTGCCTGGCAAGGCGCGCGCACAGGTGGTCGTGCTTCGCACTCAAAGCCTGGTTGATGATCAGGTCATTCGCGTCTCCGACATCTTCGAGGGCACATCGAAGGGTGATGTGGTGGTTGGTGCCTCGCCCAATCCGGGGCAGCGCTTTGTCATTGAAGCATCGCAGCTTGCTGGGATTGCGCGCCGCTTCAATGTTGATTGGCGCCCGACTTCAGGCGCCGAACGCAGCGTTATTGAACGGCCAGGCCGCGCCCTTTCCCGTGACGCCGCGGTTGAAGTATTACGCGCCGAGCTTTCTGGGCTTGGCTTGCCCGCGGATGCCGAGCTGGAGCTTTCTGCCTTCACGCCACCAATTTTGCCTTTGAACGCGATCCCGCGGCTTTCCGCCGAGGGCGGGAATTACGAAGGTGCTTCCAATCGATTTGCCGCGACGCTTGTCGTCATGGCGGATGGCATGCCGAGCATTCGCATGCGTGTTTCGGGCCGTGCGATTGCGACAGCGCCAGCCGTGGTGGCCACAAGGCGGCTTGCGGTCGGTGATGTCGTGAAGCCCGAAGATGCCAAGCTGGTGCAGCTTCGCGCCGAACGCGTGCGTCCGGGATCAGCCCAACGCCTTGAAGATGTGGTGGGCATGCAATTGCGTCGCCCCATCAGCACTGACCTACCTTTTATGGGCGCGGATCTGATGGTGCCGCATGTCATCGCCAAGAATGAGACGGTGACGATGATTGTGGAAGGCCCTGGGCTTTCCCTGACCACCCAAGGCCGCGCCCTGGAAGCCGCGCCGCGTGGCGGTCGGCTCAATGTGATGAACCTCGCCTCCCGCAATGTGGTGGAGGCAGAAGCGATTGGACCAGGCCGCGTGCGGGTGAGCCTTGGTGCGGGTCCGCTCCGCTCGGCGGAAAGGAGTTGATGATGCGTCTACCCATTCTTTTGCTTGCGGCGGTAAGCCTTGCCGCCTGTAGCACAGTGGAACGGCTTTCTCGCCTTGGTCAGGGTCCGGAATTGGCTGCGATCGAAAACCCGACATCCGATCCGCGCTGGCGACCGGTGACGATGCCAATGCCCAATCCGGGCGATCCGCCTTTGCAAAACAATAGCCTTTGGCGTCAGGGCAGCCGGACCTTCCTGCGGGATCAGCGTGCTGCGTCTGTCGGTGATCTGGTGACCGTTCTGGTGTCCATCCAGGATGAGGCGGATATGGAGAACTCCACCAAGCGCAATCGCGACAATAGCGAAAGCATGGGGATCCCCAATCTGCTTGGCCTTGAGTCGTCCTTTGGCCGACTTTTTCCCTCCGGCTTTAATCCTTCCACGGCGGTATCAACAAGTTCGGCCAGTGATGTGACGGGGGCGGGGACGCTCAAGCGTTCGGAACAGATCAATCTGCGCGTTGCCGCCACGGTTTCGCAGGTACTGCCCAATGGCAATCTGGTGGTGGTCGGGCGCCAGCAGGTGCGGGTCAATCAGGAATTGCGCGATTTGCAGGTGGGTGGGATCATTCGCCCGCAGGATATCGGGTCCGACAATACCGTGCGGCATGATCGGCTAGCGGAAGCGCGCATTGCCTATGGTGGGCGGGGCACGATCAGCGATGTGCAGCGCCCGCGCTATGGGCAGGAATTGATGGATATTCTGCTGCCATTCTGATCTTGTGATGGCGTGATCCTTTTCGCAGGATCACGCCTTACGCTCATCGATCGGCGTGCTTGCGTTCGTAGTGTTTGCGGTATTTCTGCGTGATCAGGTCGGTTTTTACCACCACTGACACATCGGTGGTGTTGAATTGTTCATCAAGCACCGCGCCATCGCCAACAAAACCACCAAGCCGCAGATAACCCTTCACCAAAGGGGGCAAGCCCGCAAGCGTGGCGCGCTTGTCAATGCCGGCTGGGTCCTTGCGCCGCATGTCCACAAAGCGTTCCGGTAGCGCGCGGGGGCGCAGTTCTTCTGGCGCCAGGTGGAAGGCGTGCAGATAGGTCAGTTGATCGGCCAGCGCATCCAGATCAGTGCCGGGCAGGGAAGCGCAGCCGAACATCAGCGCAATATCATGACGAAAGACATAAGCCGCGATGCCATCCCAAAGCAATTGCAGGGTGCCGCGGCTGCGATAGGTCCCATCAACGCAAGACCGACCCAATTCCAACACTGGCGCCGGATAGGCAATCAGGCGAGAGACATCATATTCGCTTTCGGAATACCAGCGCCCGAGCTTTGCCGCACCCTCCCGCCGGATCAGGCGATAGGTGCCAACGACCGATTCCGGGCCTTCGCCCCGGTCATGATCCACCACGAGCAAATGATCCGCCACGGCGTCAAAATCATCGCGGTCACGATGGCTGGCAGCGGTGGCAGCGTCCGCGCGGGCGCCCATTTCCTGATAGAAAACGCGGTAACGTAGTGCTTGAACGGCATCCAATTCCTCGGCGCTGACAGCAAGGCGCACGCCGAGATTGCCGGCGCGCAATTCCTCAAAGCCCGCTTCGGGAGGGGCACGTTCATCCTGTTTGATCGGCATCAGCAATCCCGTCCCAGGGCGGCCCCATTCCGGGAAAGCCCCAGGGTTAAAAACCGCAGTCTCCCTTATAGATTAATTTGTCTGATCGCCAAACCAGGGCGTCAGCCCACCGCGCCGCGGCGCTTGCGGGGCTTGGTGCCAAGGCCAATCTTCTTGGCGAGGGAAGAACGTTGCTTGGCGTATCGCGGCGCCACCATGGGGTAATCCAGCGGCAAACCCCAGCGTTCGCGATATTGTTCCGGTGTCATATTGAATGAGGTTCTCAAATGGCGCTTTAGCATTTTCATCTTTTTGCCGTCTTCCAGGCAAATGATGAATTCCGGTGTCACTGATTTGGCGATCGGTACCGCCGGATCTGGGCGTTGCGATGCGGGTACCGGGACGCTTTCAATGGCGGACAATGTCCGGTGGACTTCCTGGATCAAGCCAGGCAGGGCGGAAGCCGCAACGGCATTATGTGCCACATGCGCGGAGACAATTTGCGCGGTGAGTGCCAGGATATTGGAGGCAGACTTGATTTCGGACATGGGATTTTTCTCGGGCCAATTAGTGATTTTCTAGTTTTCTCAGTCAAAAAAAGCAAGTAATGATTTACTCATCAATTTAGGGGTGTCGGATAGGCCGACACATCCCAAAAGAGGAATTTGTGATGCCGCCCGCAACTATTGCTACGCGCGCCACCCCGGATCACCGGATTGATATATCATCGGAAACCTGCCCGATGACTTTTGTTCTTGTGCGTCTGGCACTGGACCAAATGAAATCCGGGCAGATTTTGGAAATTAGGCTGCGTGGGGCGGAACCACGCCGCAACGTGCCGCTGACAGCTCAGGAACAGGGGCATGAGGTGGTCAGCATCAGCGACCTTGAAAAGGGCGAATCCATTATTCTGCTCCGCCGCGGTTGATGTTTCTTGTGTTCGCCCGCGCAAGACTCAAATTTTTACACGATCGGCAAGATCAATCCGCAAGATGAGCGCAGCCGTACCATCAGCATAATAACGCGGTCGGCGTCCAACCTGCCGCGCGCCAGAGGATGTATAAAGCGCAAGTGCAATCGCGTTCGGTTCTGCAGCCTCCAGGAAGAGTTTCGCCGCGCCACGCTGCGCGGACTCGGCCATCAGCGCGCGCAATAAAAGGCGCCCAATGCCCTGCCGCCGTACCCCTGGCCGGACCGCGATGGTCAGGATTTCAGCCTCCCCCGCCTGCGCCCGACCGAGTGCGAAGCCAAGCGGCTGATCCGCCTTGATGGCCAGCAGGCCGAAATGTCCACGAAGCCCGAGCATGAGGGCGATGGCATTCTCCCCCCAAGCCTCATCAGGGGTGAAGGCCTCGGCATGAATTTCCGCAAGCATGAGGGCCGCTTCAGCGCCAACGGCTTTGATCAGCGCTACCATGCGCGCCAGCCGCTTGAGCGCTGCGGTAGGTCCCCAGCAGCAGCGCGGTTGGGCTCACTAAATTTATGGGTAGTGGTGTGCGGGCGCTTTCCAGGGTCGTGAACGATCAGCATGAACGGCATGACTAATCCGATTTCGTGGTAGCGGGTGGTTCGGCGTAAAGCGGGGCAGTACTGCGCGGGGCGAGCTTACCCGCAATCCGCTGTCCTGCCACGCGCCCCACCGCTTCTGCCGAGGGTAGGGCCTTGAAGTCAGCATCCACCATAATCCCGCGCGCGCGAAGCATCTCTGCTACGTCTGCAGCCGCGCTACCCAGAAGCAAGACGGGCCCGTCTGGATTGGGGAGGTCGGTCAGCGGCAGGATCACGGGTGCTTCAGGCAATGCGGCCCCGGGCGGGAAGATTTCCAGCACCACGCGGCCCTGACGCTGATCCAGCACGGACCAAAGCGCCTGATCTGCACGCAAGGCTTGCGGGGCTTGCGCGGCCAAGGCCTCGCCGGTTGTTACCGCAATCAGCGGCTTGCCGAGCGCCTGGGCCAAGCCTTCAGCCAGCGCAATGGCGGTGCGCAAACCTGTGAAGCCGCCTGGCCCTATGCCAACTGCAATGGCATCCAGCGCCTCAGGCGCGACCCCGGCTTCCGCCAAGACCTGCTGCGCCATGCTGGGCAGCGCAGCGGGGTGGCCGCGCGGTGCCTCATGCAGGGCCGCGGCCAGCACGGTACCATCACGCAAAACTGCGGCGGAACATTGCGCAAGCGCGCCTTCAAGGGCGAGGATCAGCATGCGCCGGAGTTTTCGCGTGACGTTTCATACGCGCTTCATGGCAGGATGCGCTGCCGATTTCCAGATCGCGTCCTAAGGCCCAAAGCTGATCCGCGGCAACCACAGCGCCATTTCCGGAAAGGCGATCAGCAGCGCAGTCATCACCACCATGGCGATGAAAAAAGGCACGGTGCCTTGGAAAACCTCGGCAATCGTGCCTTCCCGCCGCACGGCCTGAATGACGTAAAGCGTCATGCCGACCGGCGGTGAGATCAGGGAGATTTCGCACATCAGTACGATGAAAACGCCAAACCAGACCGGATCAATGCCGGCGGCGACAATCACCGGAAACACCAGCGGCACGGTGCCCACCAGCATGGGCAGGGTTTCAAAGAAAATGCCGAGTAGCAGATAGAAGATCGTAAGCGCGATGATCAATTCCAGCGGGCTTGCGCCAATGCTGGTGGCAAAGGCGCCAAGCGCGGGTGTTACGCCAAGCAGCCCCATCACAAAGTTCAGATAAAAGGCAACGGCCAGGATCAGCAGGCTCATCGCGGTCAGATTGGCGGTCGCGATAAAACACTCATGCAGCATGCGAATGGAAAGCCGGCCGTAAAGTGCGGCGATGGGCAAAGCCACCACCACGGCAAGGGCCGCGCTTTCGGTCACCGTCGCCCAGCCGGTGTAGATCGACCCCATGATGATGCCGAAAATCACCAAGGGCGGCATCAGATCCACCAGCCGCTTCAGCCTCTCGCGCAAGGGATCGGCCACTTCCTTTTGGCGCGCCAGATCAGGCTTCACCAGCGCAATCAAAATGATGGTGCCCATGAACAGCACCGTCATCACAATCCCCGGCACCACCGCGGCGGCGTAAAGCTGCCCGACCGAGGTATTGGTCATGGCGCCATAGACAATCAGCGCAATACCGGGCGGGATCAGATTGCCAAGCGATGCACCGGCGGCGATGGACCCCAATACCAGGCGCGTATCGTAGCGCCGCTTGCGGAAGGATGGCAGTGCCACGGTTGAAATCGTCGCAGCCGTGGCAACAGAAGAACCGGACACGGCAGAAAACACCGCAGATGCGCCGATATTGGTATGCAGCAAACCACCCGGCAGGATATTCAGCCAATCTGCAAGTGAACGATACAACCGATCGGTCGAACCGGACCGCACCAGGATTTCTCCAAGCAGGATGTAAAGCGGGATGGAGAGCAGCACATAATCTTCCATGGCCCCCCAAAGCTGCGTACCAAAGGCCGCGACCAAGGGTGGCCCAAGATAAAGTGCGGCCCCCAGCAGCGCGATCAGGAACATCGCGACGGCCACATGGAGCCCCAGAAACAGAAAGCCAATCAGCAGCAAAAAACCGATGGTCGCTTCGGTGACGCCGATCATGGCTGTTTGCCCTCACGTTCCAGGATGGTGCCCATTTCGGCCTCAATCTCCTCATCCAGCGTGAGCGGCCCATAGAACAGATTGAGCTTCGCCCGGTCAGAGAGCAGCAGCCAAAAGGCATGGGCGGCCATGGCGCCGGCGCAAAGCGCAAACAACGCAAGCCCGATCATCCAAGCGCCCTGCGGCAACCAAAGCGGCGTTTGCAGTGGCGAATTGGCATGCGCCTGGAATTCAATGCTTTCTTCCAGCACCGACCAGCCGCGCCAGGCGCCATAAACCGCCATGGCTGCGAGCAAGCCATAGGACAGCGCATTCAAGACCGCGCGCAAAGCCGCTGGCATGCGCCCCAACAGGAAATCCACGCGCGTATGTGCCTTGACCGTCAGCGCGCAGGCGAATCCAAAGGCCGAGACAATGGCCGTGGTATAGCCGCCGATCTCATCCACCCCTTGCAGGGAGATGGAAAAGAACTTGCGCAGCAGGATCTCCGCGACCGTCAGAAAGGACAGCGCAATCAGCCACCAGCCCGACAGAATGGCAAGAAACCGGGCAGGTGGACCAAAAAAGCGGCTGACCGGGTTCGGGTCTTTCGGAATCATGGGCGGCATGGCCTTGTTCAATACCTCTCGGCCCGCCTTGGCGCGCCGGTTGCTTGGCAAATCGAACGCCGTGTTGCACAGAGACAGCAACCTGGCAAAACATATCACTCACGGCGGCAGGGTTCGCAAAATCCGTGCCGACCTTTTTAGGAGAAGAGTTTGATGCGCACCCCCCTTTCACTGCTTGGCGCCGGCCTTGGCGCCGTGCTCGCCGCCACCCCAGCCCTGGCGCAAAGCCCGATCCAGCTGCGCGTTGCGGGGCATTTCACCTCGAATTCCCGCCACACTGAAGGCATTGAGCGGCCCTTCTTTACCGGCCTCGGCCAGGCGACAGGCATCAATCTGGCCGTCACTTTCAACCCGATGGACCAGGTGGGTGCTGCCGCACCGGATGCGCTGCGGCATCTCCGTAATGGCACTTTCGATGTCATGAGCGTGCTGATCGGCCAGACCGCGCGCGATGAACCCTTCATCGACTCGCTCGACCTGATGGGGGTTTCGACCACGCTGGAAGAAACCCAGCAAGCGATTGCGGGTGGGCGTGAAGTGCTTGATCGGCGCTTGCAGGAACGTTTCAATGCCAAGGTCATGACGCTCTGGCCCTTCGGCGCGCAGATGTTTTTCTGCAATCGCCCGGTCGCCTCCATGGGCGATTTGCGCGGCTTGAAAGTGCGTTCCTATACGCCGACCATGTCGGCGCTGCTGCAATCGCTGGGCGCCACGCCCGTGACCTTGCAGCTTTCTGAAACCTATCAGGCGCTGCAGCGCGGCACGGTGGAATGCGGCATTACCTCCGCCACTTCGGCCTATACCGCGAATTGGGGCGAAGTTATCCGCACCATCCTGCCGGTGTCATTGGCTTCGGGCGTGCAGGGGCATTTCATCTCGCTGGCTGCGTGGCGGCGCTTCAGCCCGGAACAGCAGGCCGCATTGACGCGCGCTTTTGCTGATCTGGAAAAGCAGATGTGGGATTTGGCGCGCCGTGCGAGTGATGAGGCCTTTGCCTGCTTCCAGGGCCAGGATGCCTGCACCACGCGCAAATTCAATGTGCAAGTGGTCGCGCCGCCGGCGGAAGATGAACGACGCGTGCGTGAAGCCGTGACCGCGGTGGTGCTGCCAAGCTTCCGCGATAGCTGCAACCGCGTCTGGGCGGATTGCGCGCGGGTTTGGAATGACAGCGTCGGCAAGGCGCGCGGTTATACCATTCCCTGATATGGCGGCTGGTTTCGCCATGCCGCGCCTCGGGCAAGGGACCTGGGGCATGGGGGAAGATCGCACAAAGCGCGCGGCGGAAGCCGATGCGCTGCGGGCAGGGCTCGATCATGGTGTGTCCCTGATAGACACTGCCGAGATGTACGGCGAAGGCGGCGCCGAGGAAGTGGTGGGCGATGCCATTACCGGGCGGCGCGATGAGGTCTTCATCGTCTCCAAGGTCTATCCGCATAATGCGTCGCGCCGCGGTGTTGTCGCAGCCTGTGAGCGCAGCCTGAAGCGCCTCAGGATTGAAACCATTGATGTCTATCTGCTGCATTGGCGCGGTTCTGTGCCACTCGCGGAAACCGTTGCGGGTTTTGAAGCGCTGCGGGCGGCAGGCAAGATCAGGCGCTGGGGTGTTTCCAATCTGGATCAGGATGATCTGGAAGAATTGGGCGCGGCGCTGGCGGATTGCGCAACGGATCAGGTGCTGTACAGCCTGGAACATCGCGGCGCCGAATTTGATCTGCTGCCCTTTTGCGCGGAACGTGCCATGCCGGTGATGGCCTATTCGCCGGTGGGCCAAGGTGGGCGGATGCTGCGCAACCCTGCACTGGCGGGGGTTGCAGCGCGGCACGGCAAAAGCCCCGCGCAAATCGCCATTGCCTGGACGCTCCGCCAGCCCGGCGTGGTGAGCATCCCGAAGGCTGCCAAGCTTCTGCATGTGCGGGAAAATTCGGCGGCGCCTGACATTGTGTTGAGTGCCGAAGATCTGGCCGAATTGGACGCTGCCTTTCCCCCGCCACGGCGCAAGCGTCCCTTGGCGATGCTGTAATGACTGACCCGTCCGGGCGGGTCATGCCATTGAACAGTGGTTGTCCAGAGCGCCTTATTGATCCGGCGCTTGGGATTCAACCGCCGGCGGGGGCGCTTCCTTGGCGGATGAATCGCGTGAACCGGCAGCACCGGAACGCAGCACCACCATCAGCTTTTCAATCGCGGTCGCCTTGTCGCAACGGTCAATCGCGGCGGCTTCGGCGGCCAGACGGTCCAAGGCCAATTCATAGATCTGGCGTTCGCTGAAGGATTGGTCCGGCTGGCCGGCATTGCGGAACAGGTCGCGCACCACTTCGGCAATCTGCACCGGGTCGCCGGAATTGATCTTCGCCTCATATTCCTGGGCGCGGCGGGACCACATGGTGCGCTTGATGCGCGCGCGGCCCTTCAGCGTATCCATGGCCGGCTGGAAGCTTTCCGTGGTGCAAAGCTTGCGGAGCCCCGAAGATGAGGCCTTGTTCACCGGCACACTCAGCTTCATCCGGTTTTCCTCAAAGGTCACTTCAATGACCTGGAGGGAATAGCCGGCAGCCTCCACCGTGCGGATGCCCTGCACGGTGCCGACACCATGCGTCGGGTAGACGACATAATCGCCCGTCTTGAATTCCTGTTTCGGGGCGGCGGGCGGTTTGGGCGAAGACGACATCGGCATTCCAGGACGAGGCGGGCCACCACCCGGCGGGCGCATCCCCAATTGAACATTCGGGCGCATGGTGGGGGGCGGCGGAGAAAGCGGCGAAATACTGGGCGGCGGTGCGGGGCGCGGTGCCGGGGCAGGCGCAGGTGGCGTGACCATGGCCACGGCCGGCGCCTGGATCAGCGCTGGCTTGGCCGGGGGCTCTGGCGCCACGGGTGCCGGGCTAGGCGCTTCCTGCAAGCCAGAGGCCGGGGCTGCGGGTTCTGACTTGGCTTCGACCACGGGCGCAGGCTTGGCCTTGGATTTGGACGCGGGCTTGGCGGGCGCGGGCGCAGCCTCGGTCACTTGGGCGGCAGTGGGGGCCTCAGGCGCCGGAGCGGCAGGCTTGGACAGCGCTTCAGCAGCGGGAGTAACCGCGGGCTTCGCGGGCTTGGCCGGTGCCTCATTGGCCGGCAGCGCTGGCTTCGCGACGGGCTTTTCAACCTTGGCGGGCGCCGCGGGCTTGGCGGGGGCGGGTGCCGCTTTCGCCTTGGCGGGCGCCGGGGCAGCGGCCTTGGGCGCCGGTTTGGGCGCAGGCTTCGCAGCGGGCTTGGCGGCGGGCTTCGGCGCAGGCTTGGCAGCCGGTTTCGCAGCGGATTTGGGGGCCGGCTTGGCGGCGGGCTTGCTCGCAGGCTTGGGCGCTGCCTTGCCAGCAGGCTTGGGCGCCGGCTTGGCTACAGGCTTCGCGGCAGATTTGGTGGCCGGCTTGGCCGCAGGCTTCGCAATGCTCTTCGCAACAGGCTTCTTCACAGGTTTCGGCGCCACCTTCTTATTGGGCTTCGTGGTCGCCTTTGCCTTGGCGGAGGATTTCTTGGCGGCCGGCTTCGCCGCCGATTTCGCCTTGCTGGCCGGCTTCTTGGCCGAGGCACGGGTCGGCTTGGCGCGGCCCTTGGCGGACGCCTTGGACACTGGCTTGCGTGTCATGAAAACAGGACTCCCAAAGCAGAACCCGGGCCAGCGCGACCCGGTTGAGAATGCAGAGCATCACCCCCGGCAGACAGCTGGGCAGAACCAGTGCTGGAAATGACGGAACACCTTATTAACACAAAAAACGCTTCGGGTCACCCGCCCACTTGGCCATTGGGCGGGGATTCATGACCATTGCGGCCGGATATTTGCCCCCTATCGGCGCAAAACCGCTCAGGGCTTGCCGGGGTTGGGGCTGAGCAGCGCCTGTTTGCCGGGCTTGCCCTTCCAGTCATCCGCATCCGCCGGCGCTTCGCCCTTGCGGGTGATATTGGGCCATTGCTGGGCGTAATCCCGGTTCAGCTCCACCCAGGGGGTCGCCTTGTCGTCGCTATCGGGCAGAATCGCCTCGGCCGGGCATTCCGGTTCGCAGACGCCGCAATCAATGCATTCATCCGGGTGGATCACCAGCATGTTTTCGCCGACATAGAAGCAGTCCACCGGACAGACCTCCACGCAATCCATGTATTTGCAGTTGATGCAATTTTCGGTGACGACATAGGTCACTGGCGCGATTCCCTGATGCTGAGCCTGTCCAAAACCGAGCGCAAAATGGCCGCGTCAGACATTTTAGACAAGGTGGCTTGACGCATAGCAGTCAAGATTCAGGCGAGGACCTCATACAGCAACTGCGCCTCACTGGCCGGGCCGCGCCGTTCGGCCAGGGCGCGGACGCGCCAAAGGATGATCTGCCCCGAAGCCCCCTGCCCCATCGCCAAGGTCAGCACATCACCAGGGCGGAGCTTGGCATGGGGCTTGTCCGTCGGCAGGCGATTAATCCGCACCACACCCTTTTCCACCATCCGCGCACATTCTGCCCTGGTCTTGCGAAAGCGCGCGCACCAGAGCCAGGCATCCAGCCGCTGATAATCCCGCCCTTCCGCCTCGGCCGCCACCGCCCCTTGCTCAATCCTTCTTGAGCTTCAGGGCAGCGAGCACCGCAAAGGGGCTATCAGGGCGCGGCATGGGCGGCAGGGCCACGCGGTCTTCGCGCGGCGGGCGCGGGCCGCGCGGGCGGTCATTGCCGCCCTTCTGGCCGTAATGCTGGCGCTGCTGCTGTTGCTGCTGCCCGCCTTCGGGCTTCTGGCGGCGGTCCGGGCGTTGATCTGGGCGTTGATCGGGCCGGCGTTCCGGGCGCTGCTGGTCGGGCGGCGCCTGATCGGGCGCCGTGCCTTCACCTGGCGCGGCTTCCTGCCGGCGTTGATCTGGCCGAGGGCCTCGGCGATCCGGCCGCCGGTCATCCCGGCGCGGGCCTTGGTGCTGGCGTGGCTCAAAACGGGGTGCGCGCTGCTGGCCGATGCGGGCGGGCGCGGGCGGGCCGAAGTTTTTCTCATCGAGCGTTTCCGCCGGGATCAGCCGGAAGCCCATGGCATCCAGCACGGGGCCGAGATTTTCGCCCTTGATCCCAAGCCGGCTCGCCAGATCGCCCGGCAGCAAGGCGGGGGATTTGCGCGTCAGATGGCCCAATTCGCCGGCAATGCGTTCCGCCACATCAAGCCGAAGCAAAACGGGGCCAGCCGGCAGCCAGCCCATGGTTTCGGCAAAGCCGCGCGGCCAATCGGCGGGGGGTGCCACGGCAATCAAACCGCCCGAGGGCAGTTTCGGCGTTTCAATGCCCCTGAGCAGCGACCAAAGCTGCGCGCGCAACGCCATGGCGCGGGGCTTCAAGGCTTCCGGCACGTAAAGCGCATAGCGCCCGGCGCGAATGCCGATGCCCTTCAGCTTCTGGCGGAGATCAGGGCGGATATCGCCATCCGTTGCCCCCATGGCGAGACCCAATTCCTCCCGCAGCCGGTAGGCCGGGCCACGCAGGGTATTATCCTCGCTGGCCTTTTCTTCGGCGGTGAAAATCGCGCCAAGATCGCGCTTCACCAAAGCTTCGATCCAAGTCGCCAACCGCGCACGGATACGTTCGCGTTGCGCGCCATCGAGAAATTCTGAGGGCAGCACTTCAATCAGTGGCTTGCCGGGTTCGGAACCGGGCTTCAGCTTTGCCACTTCCGCAATATCACCAAGCCCTGCCGGCATATTGGGCGCGTGGGAATAGGCCCAGGTCACGCCGTGCTGCGGTGTCAGCGCAAAAGCCTCATCCTTCGCGGATTCCAGCATGGCCACACGGCGCGGGATTTCTGCGCCCAGCGCACGGCGCGCGGCACGCAGCACCACGCGGCGTTCTTCTTCCTTCACCGCCGCGCCATCGGGTTCAAACAGGAAGCCCTTCACATGGCCGACCGGATGGCCTTCCACCACCACTTCGCCGCGGCGCGTGACGGCGGAGAGCAATTCCTCCTCGCTTTCATCAAGCGCGCGAATGAGATGCGCCGCGCGGCGGTCCACAAAGCGCGCGGTCAGGCTTTCATGCAAGGCGTCTGAGACCATGTCTTCCACGCGCCGTGCATCGGCCTGCAAGCCAGCGGCATCATCCAGCCAATCGGCGCGGGCGGCGATATAGGACCAGACGCGAATGGCCGAAAGCCGCGCCATCAGCGTATCAAGATCACCTTCCGCCATGCCAAGCTGTCCCAGCGATGACGCGACCCAATCGCGCGGCAGCCGGCCTTCGCGCGCCAGATGCGTGAAAATGCGCGCGCAAAGCCGCGTGTGGCTATCATCGGCAAGCTTGCGGAAATCCGGCACCTGGCAGGCTTCCCACAATAGCCGCACACGCGATACGGTATCCGCGAGGCCACGGATTTCCTCTTCCCGCACCAGCATGGAAAGCGTGATGTGGTCCACCGCATCATGGCCCTTGGCCAGGCCCGGCTGCGGCGCCGGTGCGCCAAGCGTATCGAGCAAAGTCTCGACCGAGGAGAAATCCAGATCAGAATTGCGCCAGGCGAGCGTCTTCAGCGGTTCAAAGGCATGGGTTTCGATCTGCGTGATGATCTCATCATCCAGAACCGGCGCATCCGCCGTGGTGCCGAAAGTGCCATCGCGCATGCCACGCCCGGCGCGACCGGCGATTTGCGCGATTTCCTGCGCCGTCAGCGCGCGCGGCTGATGGCCATCAAACTTATTGAGCGCGGCAAGGGCGACATGATCCACATCCATATTGAGGCCCATGCCAATCGCATCCGTCGCCACCAGGAAATCCACTTCCCGGTTTTGATAAAGCGCCACTTGTGCATTCCGGGTGCGCGGCGAGAGCCGGCCCATCACGACCGCGCAGCCACCGCGCCGGCGGCGCACGGCTTCGGCAATGGCGTAGACTTCCTGCGCGCTGAAAGCGACAATCGCGGAACGCGCCGGCAGTCGGGAAAGCTTTGCGGGGCCGGCATAGCTCAGCTGCGACAAGCGCGCGCGGGTTTCAATCTCGGCGCGCGGGATCAGGCGGCGGAGCAAGGGCGCAATGATCTCCGCACCCAGGAACATGGTCTCCACCATGCCGCGCGCATTGAGCAGCCGATCGGTAAAGACATGCCCGCGATCCGGGTCCGCGCAAAGCTGGATTTCATCCACGGCGAGGAATTCCACCGGCCGATCCAGCGGCATGGCTTCCACCGTGCAGGCGAAATACTTCGCCTCGGGCGGCACGATCTTTTCCTCGCCGGTGATCAGGGCGACGAAGCGCTCACCCTTCATCGCCACCATGCGATCATAATTTTCACGCGCCAGCAGCCTGAGCGGAAAGCCGATACTGCCCGAGGCATGGGCGAGCATCCGCTCAATCGCGAGGTGGGTCTTGCCGGTATTGGTCGGGCCGAGGATGGCGCGAACCCTGGGTTCGAACATGCGGGGGTCAATGTCCAAGAAAGAAAACGCGACGCTCCGTGGCATGATGCGTCGCGCTTGTCCATGGTGGCGGCTACGGGCAGGGCCACTCGGAGGGCCAATGCCGGATTGGCTGGGTGATCCAACCAGCGGGCCGGCCACATGATTGATCCGCCATCAGCCCACGTCTATAAGCCATTCGTCTTTACACACGCGGGAAAAGCGCCATGCTGGAGAAGTACGACGCGGCCTATTACCGCGATAAACTGGCGATGGACGCGGCGGCCTTCGACCTAGTTTCCCGGGTGCGGGCGGCCAAGCTCCAGCCGGATGTCACCGCGACCGACACGGTGTTCGAATACGGTGTCGGCAGCGGCATTAACCTCGAAAAGCTTTCCTGCGCCGCGAAGCTAGGCTGGGACGTCAATCCAGCGGCCTCCAACGTCGCGCGCAGTTACGGCGTGACCGTGCTGGACAGCCTGGATCAAGTCGCAGGCGGAGCCGACGTCACCGTCTGTCACCATGTCCTTGAGCATATGATGAGCCCCGCTGACGGGCTTCACGATATCCACGCCTCGCTCAAGCCCGGCGGCCGGGCACTGATCTTTGTCCCCTATGAGCGGGCGCGTCGCTACAGCCGGCCGATCCCCGAAGACCGCAACTACCACCTCTTTGCCTGGAACGTGCACACCATGACGAATTTGGTGCAAGCCTGCGGCCTTGAGGTGCGTGAGGCCGGGCTTAGGCCCTTTGGCTATGACCGCTATTGCGCGCAGCTCGCGGGGCGGCTCGGCCTAGGCTTCGGCGGCTATCGATGGCTCTGGCGCCTCGCGCACCTTGTCCGCCCGGAGCAGGAGATCCGCATCCTGGCGGTGCGGCCAAGCTAAGGCTGCCGATTTATCCCTGGAAACCGAATAGCATCCTTATCAGGACAATATGTTGAGAGCGTGGATTGAGTGCCATCCTGCGGCATGATGCGGCGCGCTTGTCCATGGTGGCGGCTACGGGCAGGGTGGCGGGCCTGTGATGAAACCCGCCACCCGCTTCGCCCTGATCTATGCCGCGCAATTCGCAGCCTTTGGCGTGATGATGCCATTTCTGCCGCCGCTATTGCTTTCGCGCGGGTTGACGCCGGCTGATCTGGGCACGGTTTTGGCCGCCGGGAGTGCGCTGAAATTGCTGGCGGGGCCGCTTGGCGGGCGCGTTGCGGATTGGCTCGGTGATCCTCGGCTTGTGCTGATTTGCTGCACCGGCGCGGCGGCGGCCTTCGCGGCGGGGTTTGGCGTGGCGGCCGGGTTTTGGGCGCTGCTTTTGGTTAATCTGGCGCTGGCGGCGGCACTTGCGCCGACCACCGCACTTGCCGATGCCATGGCGCTGCGCGCCGCGCGGGAGCCCCCCGGCTTTGATTATGGCCGCGCGCGCGCCGCCGGTTCGGCAAGCTATATCCTAGCTGCCGTGCTGGCTGGCGCGCTGGTGGGTGTTTTGGGCGCGGGGAGTGCCGCCTGGCTGATTGCCGCCATGCTTGGCCTTGGCGCGGCAGCGGCCTTTCTGCTGCCGCGGGCTGAGGGCTTTGGGCGGGGCGGGGCAAGCGGGTTTCGCGCGGCACTCGCGCTGCCCTGGTTGCGCCGGCTGATGCTGATTGCCGCGCTGATGCAGGGCAGCCACGCGGCCTATTACGCCTTTGGGTCCATCCATTGGCAGGCTTTGGGCTTCAGCGCCGGGGTGATTGGCCTGCTTTGGGCCTGGGGTGTGGTGGCCGAGGTCGCGCTATTCCTATGGGGGCGCGGCCTGGTGGAGCGGCTTGGCGTGCGGGGCTTGGTATGGCTCGCCGCCGGGGCGGGCCTGGCCCGTTGGCCGATCATGGCGGTCAGTGAAAGCCTGCTGCCCTTGATTTTCGCGCAGGCGCTGCATGCGCTGACCTTTGGCGCCATGCATTTGGCGGCGATACGGCTATTGCAAGAACGTGTGCCGGCGAGCCTCGGCGGTACGGCGCAAACGCTGCTGGGGGCAGCGGTGGGGGCGATGACGACGCTGCTGACCCTGGCGTCCGGGCCAGGCTATGCCGTGCTGGGGGCGGGGATTTTTTGGGCTATGGCAGCGCTCTGTGGGGTGGTGGCGGTGTTGGTGGGGGTGGGGAGCCTGACCCGCAGGTGATGTGCACCCCGGCCTGATTGCGTGGCTGACGGGTAGCGCCGGGAGCTGCCCGTAACGACAGATTGATTGAAAATACTGACATTTTCAGGGCCTTATCCAGCCAGAGCCTCGCTTGACAAGCAGCCTCGGCTAATGATCAAAGCGCGCATCTCAAAACGGGGAGAATGCGGATGAAATGGCCGGCGATGGGCTATGCGCGCGCCAGGAGCCTTGCCGAGCTTTGGTCCGCGCTTGAGACGCATGGCGATGCCGCCCAGATCATCGCAGGCGGGCAGACGCTTCTGGCGACGCTCGCCTTCCGGCTTTCCGAACCGGGCACGCTGATTGACATTACCGGCATCGCTGCATTGCGCGGCTTTTCCAGCAATGGCCAGGTGCTCCGGCTTGGGGCGCTGACGCTCCATGCTGATCTTTGCAGTGATCCTTTGGTGAAGGCGCATGCGCCCCTTCTGGCGGCGGCGGCACCCCTGATCGCGCATCCGGCCATTCGCAATCGCGGCACCTTGGGCGGCAGCCTGGCCTATGCCGATCCGGCAGCCGAATTGCCGGCCTGCATGGTGGCTTTGGACGCGACAATCATCGCCGCATCAGCCAAAGGAGAACGCCGCATACCGGCAGCAGCCTTCTTCACCGATCTGCTGCAAACCGCACTAGCGCCGCGGGAAATCATCGCCGCAGTCGAAATCCCCTTGACCGGGCGCCTTGCCGCCATTGAGGAAATCACGCGCCGTTCCGGTGATTATGCCATGGCGGGCCTCGCTGCCACCTTAACCTTGGATGCCGGGCGCATCCTGGCACCCCGCCTGGTTTATTTCGGTGTTGGCAAAATTCCCGTATGTGCTGCCGCGGCCGCCAAAGCGCTTGAAGGCCGCAGCCTGGACCGTGCCGGCATCAGCGCCGCGCAGCAAGCGCTGGCGGATGATCTTGACCCACCCCATGATTTGCACGGCCCGCCAGAAATGAAGCGCCATCTGGCGCGCGTGCTGACAGAACGCGTTTTGCTTGGTTTTCTGAACCCGAAGGTGCAAGCCGCATGATCCCGATTACACTCACCGTGAATGGCGAGAAGGTGACACGGCATGTGGAACCGCGCCGCCATTTGATTGACTTCCTGCGCCTTGATCTTGGCCTGACCGGTTCGCATGCCGGCTGCGAACACGGCGTTTGCGGCGCCTGCACACTCCGCGTCAATGGCAAAATCATGCGCGGTTGCCTGATCCTTGCGGCATCACTGGATGGTGCGGAGGTAGTGACGATTGAAGGCCTTTCCGAAAGCGGAGAGGTTGCCGATTTGCAGGCGGCTTTTGTGGCGCGCAATGCGGCGCAATGCGGCTTTTGCACACCGGGCATGGTGATGACGGCGGCTGAATTGCTCACTGAAGGCGGCTGCCCGACACGGGGTGATATCCGCGAATATCTTTCGGGCAATTACTGCCGCTGCACCGGCTATCAGGCGATTGTGGATGCGGTTGAAGATACGCTCCGCGCCAGGGGGGCCACGCCATGAATGAAATCACGCCGGCGTCCATTGGCCTGTCGCGCGAGGATTTGCCCAATTCTTATATCGGGCGATCCGTGCCGCGCCCGAATGTGCCGAAGCTGGTGCAGGGGCGCGCGACCTATACGGATGATGTGACCCTGCCGCGCATGCTGCATGCGGCATTTCTGCGCAGCCCCCATGCGCATGCGAAACTCAGCGCCATTGATACCGCGCCCGCCAAGGCGGTGCCCGGTGTGATCCGCGTATTCACCGGCCATGATCTCGCGAAATTCTGCGACCCCTGGGTTGCAACGCTTGATCATTTGAAGGGCATGAAATCCGCCCCGCAATACCCGCTGCCGCTCCACCGCGCCACCTGGCAGGGGGAGCCGATTGTGGCGGTGGTCGCGGAAAACCGTGCCGCAGCCGAAGATGGTGTGGCAGCGCTACAGGTTGAATTCGAAGCCCTGCCCGCGCAAACCGATATGGAAACCGCACTCGCCCCCGGCGCGGTCGTGATCCATCCCGAATTGGGCGATAATCTGGTGTTCACGCGCACGGCGGAAACCGGTGATGTCGCGGCAGCTTTCGCAGCCGCGCATAAAATTGTCGAAGCGCGCTTTGTCACGGGAAGGCATACGGGTGTGACGCTGGAGCCGCGTTCCATCATCGCCGATTACAATCCAGCGGATGAGACGCTGACGGTGCATCACTCCACCCAGGCACCGCATATGATGCAGGGTGTCTTCGCCAAGCAATTGCGTATGAAGGAAGGCGATGTCCGCGTCATCTGCAAGGATGTCGGCGGCAGCTTCG
>Ga0172373_10001118_pt1 | contig 43583 bp, 38 predicted proteins | sample Lak10m_2_FD_114546 | JGI IMG/M metagenome (GOLD analysis project Ga0172373, IMG submission 114546) | Freshwater microbial communities from Kabuno Bay, South-Kivu, Congo - kab_092012_10m | ecosystem: Environmental > Aquatic > Freshwater > Lake | place: Democratic Republic of the Congo... | reverse complement strand
CTCTTTTCCTTCATACTCTACAAAATAATTCTTCCAGCACGTATTTTTGCACGTGATGTATATACGGGACAATGGACATTTTCAATAAAAGAATTACTCGGGTTTCCCCTCGATACATGGAAGGAAAATCTCAAAATTGTGTATGAAGTATTTGCGCATTACTATGGGATTCCCGCAGTCGTTGCGCTCATAGGTTTTTTTGTTCTTGTAATATGGAAAAAGAATTGGCGGGATGTTGCGATTGGATTTTTATTTCTCCTATCATCCTGTGGAGTTATATTCGGGCTTAAATGGTTCAATGAGCACATCTATATTTCTCTCACGCTGGTTTTTACGGCGTATATGATTGCGCGTTTTGCTGTTGTGTCATTTTCTGCAAATGAAAAATGGATAAAGGGGTGCGGAATAATAGTTATTGTTGCAATGGTTTTGTGGTCTGGGTATCAAATAATAATAATGAAAAGCAATTCAATGAAATATCTTGAGCGGGGAACAGAACAAATGAAACAAGATCTCTTGAGTTGGACGAATGGATGGAATATTCGTGAAGCAGTGAATATATTGAAAACCACCCCTGGCCCAAGTGTGTTATTTGTTGATCCGCAATGGGGAAATCCGGGTACGGCGCTTGCGGTATATAAAAATCAGTTCCCGCAGGTACAGGTATATCCTATTTCAAGCGATCTCTTTAAGCCTGAAGTGCAGGCCGAAATTACCAAGCTAGGATTTAAAAATAAGATGGCGATTTATTCAAAAACAGGAAACGCGCAAGACTCAAGGAATATGTGGCAAATTCCGCTTGAACAAACAATTTGTCGTCCCGAAAATAGAAAAGAAATAACATCATATGAAAATCAAACTCCACTTATCTTCTGCGAGTGGCAGTGAGGTGGTTTTAAATTTTGAGTTTTGAGTTTTTAGTTTTAAGATATATCCATGTGTGGGATTAGTGGAATAGTGTCTTTTGAGAAAAAAGAACAAAAAGAAATTGAACGCGCTATTGAAAGAATGGATGAATCTCAAGCGTTACGCGGACCCGATGATCGGGGAGTGTTTTTGTTTTCAAATGGAGGGTTTGGTCATCGAAGACTTTCAATTATTGACCTTTCAAAAGATGGACATCAGCCAATGGAGTGGAGAAATGTGAATGGTGCAAAAATCTCTATCACATTTAATGGGGAGATATATAATTTTCGGGAACTAAAAAAAGAATTAGAAAATTTAGGAATATCGTTTCATACCAATTCTGATACCGAGGTAATCCTTGCGGGATATGAAAAATGGGGAATTGAGATGGTAAAAAAACTTCGAGGGATGTTTGCGTTTGGTTTGTGGGACGAAGAAAGACAAAAGCTCTTTCTTGTGCGTGACCGGTATGGAATAAAGCCACTCTACTATTATTTTGAAAAAAAGAAGGTTGTGTTTGCCTCAACGGTAAAAGCAATCGAGAAAAGTGAAGAAATTTCTCTAGAAAAAAATCGGGGCGCCTTTATTAGTTTTTTGCTTTTTGGATCTGTTCCATCCCCATATACAACACTAGAGAATGTATTGGCAGTTTCTGCGAGTCACTATATTGAGATTGACACATCGGGAAATAAAAAAATAGTTCAATACTATAATCCACTCGATTTTTACATCCACAAAAGTTCCGACACTGATCCAATTGTTATATCTAAGAAAATAAGAACACTTCTTGAAGATTCAACACGAGGACATCTTATTAGTGATGCTCCAATTGGGGTATTTTTGAGCGGTGGGTTGGATTCTTCTGTTATTTCGGCGTTGGCACAATCTGAGAGGGATAATCCAATCACTACCGTATCCGTCCATTTTGAAGAAGAAGAATTTTCGGAAAAAAGATATCAAGATATAGTGGCAAAAAAAATTGGAAGCACACATCGAGAAATTATCGTCACAAAAGAAAGTTTTTATAACACGCTTGATGAATTTTGGAAGTCAATGGATCAGCCAAGTATCGACGGGATAAATTCATATATGGTTTCAGGGGCCGCAAAACAGGCTGGGCTTACTGTTGCGCTTTCAGGATTAGGGAGTGACGAGATTTTTCTTGGATATGCAAATTTTAGAAGGGCAAGATTTATTCGAAAAATACAATTATTGCCGAAAATATTAAAACTTCCGTTATTATTTTTTGGATCAATATTTGGGGGGAAATATAGAAAACTTTCATATCTACATTCGGAGAGTATTCTCGAATTTTATCTCTCTTTTCGTGGTATTTTTCTCCCTTCAGAGGTTGCAAAAATTCTCAGCATCCCTGAATCACAGGTATGGGATTTCATTAAAAAATTAGAAAACGAATTACTAGTTACGAATTATGAGTTACTTGTCGCTCTCCATCCCACTGACCTCCTCTCTTATCTTGATCTCACACTTTATATGCAGAATCAGTTACTGAAAGACACTGATGTAATGTCAATGGCGCATTCAATTGAAGTTCGTGTTCCATTCCTTGATCATCTACTTGTTGAATATATTTCTTCTCTTCCGGCAGAATTAAAACTTTCTGGAAGGTGTCAGAAACAGCTTCTCATAGATGCGACAAAAGATATTGTTCCTTCTGAGGTATGGAGTCGTCCAAAGATGGGCTTCACATTTCCACTTCAAAAATGGCTCATGGGGCGATTACTAATTACTAATTACAAGTTACCAATTACTAAATTCCACTGGTCCCAAAACTGGGCGGTAGAGGTATTGAAAAAATTTTTGTAAATCCAATGAGAGTACTATTTATTAGTTCTGATATAAATCAAATTGGTGGTATAGAAAAATATAATCGTATTTTTTTATCTTCATTAAAAAAACAAGGGAGCGATGTATTTCTCATTGAAAGAAAACAGGGGGGATTCTTTTCTAAATTATTTTTTGCAATTAAGGTTTTGTTTTTTGCCGTTTTTAGAAGTCCGGATTTTATTGTCTGTGGACACCTTCATTTTTCTCCACTCTGTCGTTTTTTTAAAATATTTTTTGGTGTTAATTTTAGCGTAAATGTATATGGTATAGAGACTATAAAAATAAATGAATTATATAAAAAATCTCTCCAGTCGGCAGACATAGTTATTTATTTATTTGAAGCGACCGCAGAGAATGTATTAGAGCAAGTGAGGGGGATTAAAGATAGGTTTTTTAAATTGCCAAATTCCATAGATGAGAATAAATTCAAAATTTCTGAAAAATCCAAAAGTTTGTTGTTGCGGTATGGGTTAACTGATTCAAAAGTTATTCTAACTATAGGAAGAATGTCTGTTCTTGATGGAGATAATAAAGGATATAAAAGAGTTATCAGGGCCATGCCAGCCATATTAAAAGAAATTCCGAATGCAAAATATTTTCTTGTAGGGGGGGGAGATGATGTTCCGAATGTGAAACAGCTTATTTGTGAGTTGCACTTGGAGGGAAGTGTAATTCTGGGCGATTCACCAAAAGACGATGAATTAGTAAATTATTACAATCTCGCCGATGTGTTCGTGTTACCTTCAAAAAATGAGGGGTTTCCTGCAATAGTTTTACTCGAGGCCTTAGCATGTGGAATTCGGGTTGTGGGAGGAAATCAGGGAGGGTCAGAGATAACCTCTTTTAGTAATATATTGGGAATAATTGTTCCCCCAGACGACATCGGCGCAATTAGCAACGCAATTACAAGGGTTTTAAAACATGATGTGCCATCGAATCTTTTGAATAAAAATATGGTGCGCGAACAAATTGTGAAAATGTATGGCATGGATGTATATCGGGATCAAATAAAAAAACTATTGAATCTCATAAAGATAAAAACCGGAAAATAATATAAATCCCGTTAATAATAATCTTCTGACAGTAAATGAAGGATTATATTTAACACGCATTAAAGTGAAAATAAAAAAATATGATAAATATAAAAAAGATGTACGGAAATATAAATATTTTCTATTATTAACAGGATGAAAAAGAAATTAGCAATAATTATGTCGCATGCCATTCAATATCAAACATCGTTATTGAGAAAGCTCGCGGCGTCTGAAGATATAAACCTCATGGTTTATTTTAATTGGGATTTTGGAGTAAAAGAGAGTTATGATCCGGAATTAAATGTGATTGTAAAGTGGGATATTCCTGTGCTTGAGGGATATCCGCATAAATTTTTAAAGAATTTTTCGCCAAAACCATCGAGTAATTTTTTTGGACAGCTTAATTTTTGTATTGTGGGGGAATTAATCAAAAATCGCTACGATGCGGTGTTGATATATGGATGGAATTCATTTGTAAATTGGCTTGTATTAATTGTGGCGCCAATAATTGGTACACGCGTATTGTTGCATGGAGAAAGTCCATTGAATCAAGAACTGCAAAAGTCAAAGATAAAACGATTCATAAAAAGACTTCTTTTTGGGACACTCCTTAAAAGAGTTTCAGTATTTCTTTATATTGGTGAACAGAATAAAAAGTTTTATGAATATTATGGTATTTCAAAAGAAAAACTTTTTTTTGCTCCTTATGCGGTAGATAATGATCGGTTTATAAAAACAAGTGAGGAATTAAAATCAAAACGAGCGGAATTAAGGGAAAAACTAGTAGGTATAAAAGATGAAAGACCAATCATCCTTTTTGGTGGAAAATTAATTGAAAAAAAACGTCCGTTTGACCTATTGAGGGCATTTGAAATACTTAATACTCAATACAATATACTTAATACTTCGTTGGTTTTCCTTGGTGATGGGGTGCTTCGTCCAGAACTTGAAATGTATGTGGGAAAACATAATCTGAAAGATGTGTATTTTGTAGGGTTTAAAAATCAAACAGAATCTCCAGCGTTTTACGTCATTTCCGACGTGTTTGTGCTTCCCTCTGGTATGGGGGAGACATGGGGACTTATGGTAAATGAGGCAATGTGTTTTGATTTGCCTATAATTGTATCTGACACGGTTGGATGTGGATATGATTTGGTAAAACAGAGAAAAAATGGGTTTGTTTTTCCGTTGGGAGATATAGAGAAACTCGCCGAATATTTATTTTTAACTCTCTCAGGAAATTACAAACAGAAGTCTTTGGAGATTATAAAAAATTATTCCCATGAAAAGGATATAGAGGGAATCATAGAAGCATTGAAAATATGATTAATTTTTCAAAAATATCAGATAAGGGTTTTATAGGAAAGATATTGCGTAGAATATTAAATATATTTCCAAAACCGGAGATTATAAGAATTTTTCAAGGGCCATTGCGAGGAAAAAAATGGATAGTAAATTCGGGAGTGAATGGATATTGGCTTGGAACATACGAGCGCGAACACCAAAGAATTTTGGAAAAAAATTTGAGGGAGAGAGATATTTTTCTTGATATTGGTGCTCATGTTGGTTTTTTTACAATTCTTGCCTCACAACTTGTCGGAAAGAGTGGAGGGATTTTTGCTTTTGAGCCGTTAAAAAGAAATATCGATTTTTTACGAAAACACATTGCCTTAAATAAGTGTGATAATATTACTGTCATTGAGGCGGCGATTTCTAATAGTGATGGAGAGGCGCTTTTTGATGAAGATGAGAGTAGTTTTATGGGTAAATTAAGTAATAGAGGGACATATTCTGTAAAAACAGTAACCATCGATCAATTGGTAGAGGAAAAGGTTATTTTGCCCCCCTCGGTAATAAAAATAGATGTTGAGGGTTTCCAGGAAAAGGTTTTGACTGGAGCAATGACAACACTTCAAAAATATCATCCAAAAATCATATTAGAGGCGTCATATAAAAAAGGAGATCCTGAAAATTTTTATTCAATACTTACGTCGCTTGGATATGTTATCGAGCCAATCGGAGAAAAATCGCTTGAAAATGCAGGAGATTTTTTTGCATATAAAAAATAAAAAATCTATGGAAAGGACTTTGAATATATTATTTGTTGGGGATTTAAATGGGGGAGGAAGAAGTTTTCAGCGATGCGAGACCCTCGAATTACTTGGTCATACTATTTCGCGGGTTTCCTCAGTTCCCGTTCCTTTTATTGCGGGAACCGATCATCCATCGTTTATATCCCGTGTTTTTTGGAAACTAAAATTTCCTCTTAGTGCAAATAATGAAAATTGTGTTATTAAAAAAATAGTAGATCAGAAAGAATTTAGCATTATCTGGATAGACAAGGGCGTCACTATTCATCCAAAAATATTGCGATATATAAAAAAGAAAACACCAAAATGTATCCTTATTTCGTGCTCGGAAGATGATATGTATGCAAGGCACAATCGATCGTGGTGGTATATATTGGGACTTAAATACTATGATGTTGTGTTTACCACAAAGGTATATAATCTTTCTGAGTTAAAAACGCTTGGTGCGCGACGTACCGAACTATTTCTTGATTCATTTGATGAGAGGTTACACAGGCCACTCATACTTACGGATAGTGATCAAAGAGATTTTGCTTGCGATGTTAGTTTTATAGGTACATTCGAAAATGATAGGGCGGAGCAGATGTTATATCTGGCAGAGCGGGGAGTAATGGTGACGGTGTGGGGAAATGGATGGAGTGGTTGGAAGAGCAAGCATAAAAATCTCGTTATAAAAAATGAGGCAATCTACGGGGAAGATTATGTAAAGGCGATGAATGCAACGAAAATCAATTTGTGTTTCTTGCGTAAAATAAATAGGGACGAGGTGACAAGTCGAAGTGTGGAAATTCCTGCGTGTGGAGCATTTATGCTTGGTGAAAGGACAAAGCGACACTTGGAATTTTTTGATGAGGGGAAGGAGGCAGAATTTTTTAGTTCGAATGAAGAAATGCTCGAAAAAATAAAGTTTTATCTTGAAAATGATGAAAAGAGAAGAGAAATTGCACGTGCAGGAAGAGAGAGGTGTCTGAGGGGTGGGTATAGTCAAAGAGAACAATTATCAAAAATGCTTGCAATGTCAATCTCGCTTCATTAAAGTGTAGTAATGCGTTTGATCTCATTAAATATTTGGGGGGGAACAATTTTTGATGATATTATCGGATTTATAAAGAAAGAATCAGATCATACCGATATTTTTTGTTTGCAAGAGGTTTTTTCTTCACAACTTTCCGAATCAGAATTAGGTGAGAGAAGATATAATATTTTTCAGGAAATCAAAAAACAATTACCATATTTTGTTGGTTATTTTTCACCAATGCAGGATGGATATGATTATAAAAATAGAATAAGTAATCATATTTCCTTTGGGTTAGCGACATTTGTTCGAAAAGAAATTAAAGTGAAATCATTTGAAGATTTTTTTATTTTTGGAGAGCGAAATAATATGGAGGGAACTAATGAGAAGACGCTTCCATATAACGCACAGTGTATAAAACTTTTTGGAGATAAGGAGAAGAAATTAATTGTTTGTAATATACATGGAATTTCTTTGTGGCCAAAGACAGACACACCGGAAAGGTTAAGGCAGTCGGAAATTATTATAGACTTCTTAAAAAATAAGAATGCTGCGAAAATATTGTGTGGAGATTTTAATTTATTTCCGGAGACAAAGAGTCTGAAAATACTTGAAAATGGAATGAAAAATCTTATAACAGAATTTAATATAAAAGACACTCGAGGCACTGTGCATAAATTGGATAAACATATTTCTGATTATGTTATTACTTCTCCAGACATCACGGTTCAAAAATTTTATCTTCCGGACATTGCCGTTTCCGATCACCTCCCTCTCGTATTAGATTTTTCTTTTTAATCTTTCAATTTTTATGGGCAAGGGATATAATTCTGTTATGAGTAAAAAAGCTCTCGTTACGGGGATTACCGGTCAGGATGGTTCATATTTAGCAGAACTTCTTCTTGAAAAAGGGTATGAGGTTCATGGTATTACGCGACGAACTAGCACGTTTAATCGTCAGCGGATCACTCATCTTTTTCCGGATATACACAATAAAGAAAATAGGATCGTTCTTCATTATGGAGATTTGGGGGATGCAAGTTCGCTTCATAGAATTATGCGGAATATTCGTCCAGACGAAGTGTATCATCTTGGTGCACAATCGCACGTTCGCATTAGTTTCGATATTCCGGAATTTACTGGCGATGTTACGGGTATTTCAACAACTCGTCTTTTGGAAGCGATTTGGCATGATAGTCCGAAAACGAAATTTTATCAGGCATCGAGTTCGGAAATGTTTGGTATGGTTCAGGAAAATCCACAAAAAGAAACAACACCATTCCATCCGCGAAGTCCGTATGGGGTTGCGAAGGTGTATGCATATTGGATGGCAGTAAATTACCGCGAAAGTTATGGAATGTTTGCGTGTAATGGAATTCTTTTTAATCATGAAAGCCCGAGACGGGGAGAAAATTTTGTTTCAAAAAAAATTACAGCGGGGATTGCAAGTTATATAAAAAGGGGAGGAGAAGCTCTTTTTCTTGGAAATTTAGAGGCGAAACGAGATTGGGGATATGCGAAGGATTATGTGGAGGGAATGTGGATGATGATGCAACAAGAAAAACCGGATGATTATATTCTTGCGACAGGAGAAACACACACAGTTCGCGAATTTGTTGAAGAAACGTGTAAACTTGCCGAAATCGATCTTGCGTGGGAGGGGGAGGGTCTTAATGAAAAAGGAATAGATAAAAAGACTGGAAAAACTGTTATTGCGATCGATCCAATGTATTTCCGTCCTGCAGAAGTTGATGTGCTTCTCGGTGATTATTCGAAAGCAAAAAAAGCGTTCGGATGGGAACCAAAAACGAAATTCAAAGAACTTGTGAAAATGATGTATGAAAGCGATTTGGGACTCATAAAAAATTGTTAACTATGAGTGGAAAAAATAATTTAAAATATAAACTTGACGCGCGACTTACGACAAGGGTGAAGATGTTACCTTCAAAAAATACATTTGAGAATATAGATGAACGTCGCTCTATTATTGGTTTGGTGAATAATTTAAAATTTCCATTTCCAATACGGCAGATAAAAATAATTAATTTTTCAAAAGAGGCGGTTTCAAAAAAATTAATTGTGGGAAATCATGGACATCCCAGAAATTCAGGTCAGTGGGAAATTGTTCTCATATTTGGAGATAAAAAGAAGAAATATTTCAAATTTAGATACAAAAATAGAAATGACAAAAAGATTTACGAAAAAACACTTTTCGGGGGAGATGTGGCTATAATTCCTCCAGGATGCATACTTGCATTTATGGCAATTTCTGAAAAAGCTCGACTTATTGAGATATCAAACAAAGAATACAATCCAAATAATTATCTCAAAGATTTTTTATTTTGATACCTATTTATGAATATTCCAGTTTCAAAACCACTTTTTTCCGGAAAAGAAAATGAATATGTTTCGCGGGCGATTGAACGCACGGAAATTTCTGGTACTGCGGGAGAGTTTATCTCTCGCTTTGAAAGCGATTTTGCTTCTTATTGTGAGTGCAAATATGGGGTTGCGACAACAAGCGGAACAACAGCGCTCCACCTTGCTCTTGCAACACTCGGGATAAGCACTGGTGATGAGGTGCTTGTCGCAACGTTTACCAATATGGCTACGTTTTTTGCGGTCCTTTATCAAGGAGCAAGACCAATTCCGATTGATATAGAAGAAGATACATGGAACTTAGACCCTATTTTATTGGAAAAAAAGATTACTCCAAAAACAAAAGCAATTATTGTAGTTCATATTTATGGTCACCCAGTTGATATGGATCCAGTTCTTGAAATCGCAAGAAAACACAATCTTTTTGTTATAGAAGATGCGGCTGAAGCACACGGGGCATTATATAAAGGAAAAAAGATCGGTTCACTTAGTGATATCGCGTGTTTTAGTTTTTATGCAAATAAAATTTTAACAACTGGAGAAGGGGGTATGATTACCACAAATAATAAAGAATTAGCGAAAAAAGCAAGGGTTTTACAATCCCTCGCGTATGGAGATAAAGAAAGTAGATTTATGCACGTAGCGGTTGGATTCAATTATCGAATGACAAACCTTCAAGCAGCAGTCGGGTGCGCTCAACTTGAAAATATTGAAAAAGTTGTAGAATTAAAAAGAAAAATTGCATCATTTTACACACAAAAATTAGATGTGATAAAAGATCTACAACTTCCTGTTGAAAAGGAGTATGCAAAAAATGTGTATTGGATGTATTTTGTTGTTTTAAGGGGGTCGCTCGAGGGAAAGAGAAAGCAGATTATGAATGAGCTCGAACAAAGAGGCATACAAACACGGGAAGCATTTACTCCGGCGAATATGCAGAAATTGTTTATCGACGCATATGGATTTCAAGAGACTGATTGTCCCGTTGCGAATGATGTTGGTGTAAACGGATTTTATTTGCCAAGCGGTCCAGATATATCGGAAGATGAATTGTATTATACCGTACATTCTCTTCGTGATCTATTACTCAGTATTTAAATAAAAAAGCCTCATGATATGGGGCTTTTGTTATTCTTTGTTGTACTTGAGATAAATTTTATTTCCATTACCGTCAAAATAAAATGCCTGTTCTTTCCCGTGGAATTCGAACGCTTTGGCAAATCTTGTGATGTCTTTTGCCTGCTCGAGATCTTTCCGTAGATAGAGTTTTGCCCTTGAATGATCCTGCGGTACGGCACTATAACTGAGATGGATAAGTTTCAAAAACCAGTCCTTAAACATTTCGAAGATGAGTAATTCCAGGCGATTATAGAGACTTTGAGCAGTTTCATTTTCGCCAATTGGAATTTTCTTTATTTCGATAATTGGACCATGATCAATTTTTGAATCTATCTCGTGAAGCGTTATTCCGGTTTCTTTTTCTCCGTTTATAATCGCCCAATTGATTGTGCCCGATCCCCGGTATTCAGGAAGAATGCCGCCATGAAAATTAAAACATCTTTTTCTTGTGTTGATAAATTCTTCAGAAATTAGTTTGTTATGAAATGCCGAGAAGAAGATGTCACAATCCTCAATTGTTTCAGAAAATTCAAAATTATTAGGCAGGTTTTCTTTTGCCCACTCGGAGCATTTTTTTCCTATTGCGCTCGTAGTATTTATGTATATTTTCATAAGCGTCTCCTTTTTAATTTTTCTTCTTATACAATAGATTAAAAAATAACAAAAGTCAATACAAAAAAATTTAATTGAAAGCACCCTCATTAGCAGATATACTGATTAAAATGGAACAATTTATTAGCACCAAACAAAAAGATTTTTTACTTAGCATCTGTATTCCCACATATAATCGTCCAGAGAAATTTCGGAGGATGCTTACTGGGCTCATACCACAACTCACCTCTGAAGTGGAATTGGTTATTCGGGATGACAGTCCTAATAACGAAACAAAGAAAGCTTTTGACGAATTAATCGAAAAGTTTAATCCACCAATAAAAATAAATTATGTTCAGGGTGAAAAAATTGGCTTAGATGCCGCAAATATATTTTTATTAGAAAACGCGACTGGAGAATATGTTTGGTGGTTTAGTGATGATGATGAAATTATGCCGAATGCCGTTACTCACGTTCTTGAGTTAGTGAAAAAAAATCCGGAAATTACTTTTATTTGGATAAATTTTGGTTTTCAAAATCTGAACAACCTTGCTGTAATACGAAAAGATGGTTTTTTTGAAGATAGAAATGAAGTTCTTGAAACACTTGGAACAAATATTGGTCTCTTATCGACGTTATTATTTAAGAGAGATGAAGCAGTACCCTCCTTAGTGCAAGCACGGAAACATATTGTTGGTTTTTCTTTCGCCGGCTTAGTTCCTATTTTACATGTCCTCAGTGGTTTCGGAAAATTTTATTTTTTACGTGGTCCGTATGTTCTTTGTCACCCGACAACTATTGATGAGGTAAAGAAAATAACTACAAAAACCGGGGAAATAAAAAACGAAGGGTTCAATGTATATGGCATAGATTTCTACAACATCGTGAAAGAATTTGAAGGGAGATTTAAAAAGAGTTCAATTAAAAAAATTTTAACAGTAAATTTTGCATCGCTTTGGCGAGGAATGTTAGTTGGATGGGTTGGGGGATGGGATACACCGAAAGGAAAGCGTTGGAAAATGTTTACATTATATTGGAATTTTCCGGAGTTTTGGATGGCGATAATACCATTTTTAATGCCACTTTGGATAAATAAATTATTATATAAAACATACAAGATTTTTTTTCGTGAAAGAAAATTTGTTTTTTTGAATAAGGAATGAATCTTTCGAAAAAGTTTTTCTTTATAGACGAGGCATTTTTTTTCTGTTATTATAGAAATTATCATGAAAGCTGAGATCGTGCGTATTATCGATTCGTGTCGCGTATGTAACTCGAAGGAATTGGTTCCGATTTTGTCATTGGGAGATCTTTATGTTTCCGATTTTTTAGATTTAAAAGACAACACTGCGGATGATGCAAGGGCGCCACTTGAGCTTGTTTTTTGTGATCCAACAAAAGGGGGGTGCGGGCTTTTACAAACAAAACACACGGTTTCCCATGAGGCAATGTATAGGAATTATTGGTATCGTTCTGGTATCAATAAAACAATGAATGACGAATTAACTGATGTGGTGAGTAAAGTTGAGTCCATTATTCCACTTACGTCTGGAGATTATGTTATTGATATAGGATCAAATGATAGCACCACGCTCCGTCTCTATAAGACAGACGGATTAAATAGGGTTGGATTTGAGCCTGCAAAAAATCTTGTAGAAAAATATGGGTTAGGGGGGGTGACAAAAGTAATCACTGATTTTTTTAATTATGGGGCGTGGCAAAAAGAATATGGAGAGAAAAAAGCAAAGGTGATTACTGCAATTGCAATGTTTTATGATCTGGACGATCCAAATTCATTTGTCGCCGATATGGTGAAATGTCTTGATGAGGATGGACTTATTATCATCCAGATGCTCTATCTTCCTTCATTTTTGGAACGGAATTCATTTGATGGAATTTGTCACGAACACTTGGAATATTATTCAATGTTTTCACTCGAAAATTTACTCGCTCGTCATAACCTTGAAGTTTTTGATGCCGAATACCGTCCGATAAATGAGGGGAGTTTGCGTTTTTATATCCGCAGGAAGGGGAGGGGAAATAATTTTAGTGTAGATGAAAAAATGGAAAAGAGAGTCAAAGATTTTAGAGAGCAAGAAAGGAAGATAGGGGTAAATAATCGTGCCTCATATGATGCATTTGTAGAGAGAGTGAATATAATACGCGACAAAGTAAAGAAATTTGTGAATCAAGAAATCGCAAATGGAAAGAAGATCTATGGATATGGCGCCTCTACGAAGGGGAACACGCTCTTGCAATATTTTGATCTTGATTATACAAAAATTGTCGCAATAGCCGACCGCAACCCTGATAAGTGGGGAAAAAAGACGGTGGGAACGAATATTCCTATTATTTCTGAAGAACAAGCCCGAAGCGAAAAACCCGATTATTTTTTGGTTCTCCCATGGCATTTTATTAATGAATTTAAAGATCGAGAGGGGGAATATTTAAAAAACGGAGGCAAATTTATTATTCCACTTCCTGAGTTTGAAATTATTGAGAGTTGATTTTGTATGAATGGATCTAAAACTATTCTTTTCGGGGGAAGTGGTTTCTTGGGCCCAATTATTTTAGAAAAATATCCAGACATCATTTCTGTTGGGCGACACGTTCCACCCTCATATATAAAAAACAAGCACATTCAACTTAGTTCTCTCGACGATTTGAGTGTTTTGGACACAATTGATTTTGATAAAGTTATTTTCCTTGTTGGGAGCTCTAATCACCATCTTATAAACAATCATCCCACAATGGGTTTTGATTATAATGTTATCCCTCTTAAAAAAGCATTTTCATATTTTGCAAAAAGAAAGTTAAAAAAAGTTGTTTGTTTTACAACCATTCTTTTATATGACGAAAACAAAATGAAACTCCCAGTAGGTGAATCACAGCCGATCAACCCGTATATAAATGATTATGTATTTAGTAAATATCTTTCAGAAGAGATTGTTAAGTTTTATAAAGATAAAATTCCTTCAATTATAGTCAGATTTACAAATATTTACGGTCCAACAAAATTAGTTCGTCCCGATCTTGTCCCAACACTTATCCAAAATCTTCTTTCCCCAAATGAGGTATCGGTATGGAGTAAAAAACCAGTGAGAGATTTTCTTTATCTTGATGATGCCGCTGAAGCAATTGTGAGACTAATGGAAACTGACTATGTGGGGCCGGTGAATCTTGGAACGGGTGAGGCGGTAAGTATTGGAGAAATTACTAAGATTTTAGAAGAAATTTCAGGTAAGGAAGTAAGAGATTTAGGAAAGAACGTTTCTGGTCCGATGAATTTCAGGTGTGATATTTCATTAATTAGTAGACTTACCGGGTGGAAGCCGGCCCACTCTTTGAGGGATGGGCTTACCTTGACTTACAAACAAATGGAGAAATGGGCGCCAGAATGTCGATGGTGGGAGAAAAATAATCAATGAAAAAAATATTAATTACAGGAATTTCTGGTCAAGATGGATCATATTTAGCCGAATTTCTTCTTGAGAAAGGATATGAAGTACATGGTGTTGTTCAATATAAAGAAAGCAACGATGAATTGTGGCGCATTCAACATATCCTAGACAAAATTATTTTACATTCAGGAAAAATTGATGAATGTGAGTCAATTGAAAAAATAATTCTCGAAGTTAATCCTGAAGAAATATATCATTTAGCTTCACAACACGAGGTCAAAAATACATGCGAAAATTACAAATCGATTTTTAGTACAAATGTGGATAGTCTATATTATATTCTCTCATGTATAAAGGATAATAAATTAAAAACTCGGTTGTTTTTTGCAAGTTCAAGTAGGGTTTTTGTTGGGGGAGAAGAAACTCCACAAAATGAATTAACGCCAATGTGTCCTATTTCACTTTATGGAATGACGAAAACAGTGGGGGTAAATCTTGTGCGGATGTTTCGTGAGCAGGAGGGGTTATTTGCATGTTCGGGGTTTTTATTTAATCACGAATCACCACGGCGCGATGTAGAATTTTTGACCAGAAAGATTTCTAAGGCAGTTGCAGAAATAAAGAAGGGTTCCCTGCAAGAATTAAGACTTGGTGATTTAGATGCTCGACGTGATTGGGGATTCGCTGGTGATTATATAGAAGCGATGTGGGTGATGCTTCAACAGGAAAAACCAGAAGATTATATTATTGGAACTGGAGAAACGCATTCTGTTCGGGATTTTCTTGATTGTGCGTTTGGTTTTGTTGGTTTAAATTGGGAAGAATATATAAAAATTGATCCAGATTTTGTACGTCCCAAGGAGTTGGAATTGCGTGCTGATATAAATAAGGCGAAGAAACAATTAGGATGGGATCCAAAGATAAAATTTCATGAGTTAGTGCGCATGATGATTGAATCTGATCTAAAAGACAATAAAAAATAATAAATTTATGGATTTAAAAAATAAAAAGATAGTTTTAACTGGCGGAGCGGGATTTCTCGGTCAGAAAGTTTATAAAAAACTTGTCGAGCATGGAGCATCTCCTGAAAATATTTTTATTCCACGATCTAGTGAATATGACTTGAGAGAAAGAGATGTTTGTAATTATGTAGTTGGTGGACGTGATGTGGTGATTCATCTTGCAGCAAAAGTTGGGGGATTGTGGTACCACACTGGGCGACAGGCTGAGTTTTTTTATGATAATGCAATTATGGGTCTCAATTTAATTAATGCATCACACAAAGCGGGTGTTAGTAAATTTGTTGGTATGGGTACTGTATGTGAATATCCAGATTCGGCGCCAATTCCATTTCAAGAGAAAGATTTATGGAGTGGGTATCCGTCGGAAATTACGGCACCGTATGGGCTTTCAAAGAGAATGATGTTGGTTGCATCTCAAGCGTATGCCGCGCAGTATAAATTCAATGCAATTCATCTTTTAATGATAAACCTTTATGGTCCTGGGGATGATTTTGATCCAAAATCTTCTCATGCGATTCCAGCTCTCATAAGGAGGGTATATGAAGCGAAGAGAGATAATAAAAATTTTATTGAAGTTTGGGGAGATGGGACCGCGAGTAGGGAATTTTTATATGCCGATGATGCAGCGGAGGGAATAGTGCTTGCGACTGAAAGGTATGATAAATCGGATCCAATAAACATTGGAGCGGGACGCGAAATCCCAATAAAAGAGCTAGCAATGATGATTTGTCGACTCATAAATTTTGAAGGAGAAATACGGTGGGATATAACAAAAATTGGAGGACAACATCGACGTATGTTGGACACAAGTAGGGCAGAGAGAGAATTTGGATTTAAGGCAAAAACAACTTTTGAAGAGGGCTTAACACACACAATTGATTGGTTTATTAATAATCAAAAAATAATTGAAAGTTAGGTTTTTTTTTGGTAATGTAGGATTACATGGCAAAAGATTTTATACCTAATTATCAGATAGGTTCTGCGGGGTTTCATTTTGGTAATAAGGAGAGAAGGTATATTGGCGAGGTATTAAAAAGTCACCGGCTTTCTTATGGTCCGTGGAGTAAGAAATTTGAAGAGATTTTTGCAAAAGAACACGATTCAAAATTTGCGGTATTTTCAAATAGTGGCACAAGTGCCCTTCATATGGCGCTTGCCGCGATGAAGGAAGAATATGGATGGAAAGATGGAGATGAGGTAATAGTTCCTGCTGTAACTTTTGTTGCAACTTCAAATATCGTCCTTTTTAACAACATGAGGCCGGTGTTTGTTGATGTAGATCCGGAAACTTATAATATGGATCCGTCAAAAATAGAAATTGCAATAACTAAAAAAACTCGGGTAATTTTACCAGTGCACCTTTTTGGAATGCCAGCGGACATGGATCCAATAATGAAAATCGCCCATAAATATAAATTGAGAGTTATTGAAGATTCGTGTGAATGTATGTTTGCAAAATATAAAGGAAAAAAAGTTGGTTCATTTGGTGATGTCGGTTGTTTTTCTACATATATTGCTCATTTTTTAGTTACGGGCGTTGGTGGACTTGCACTTACGAACAATCCTAAACTTGCAATACTTATGAGGAGTTTTATGAATCATGGGAGGGATTCTATTTATTTGAATATAGATGCGGATAAGGGGTTATCTCGGAAAAAACTTGAAATGGTCGTCGCAAAAAGATTTTCTTTTGTAAGGCTTGGGCATAGCATGAGAGCGACAGAACTTGAAGCTGCGCTTGGTGTTGCTCAATTTGAAGGAAGGAGAGAAAACATAAAAAAACGAAGAAAGATAGCGGCCTACTACACAGAACACCTAAGCGATCTGAAGGATTATATTCAATTACCTCCTATTTTACCTGATAGAGACAACAATTTTATGATGTATCCAATTGTGCTAAAAAATATGTCAAAGAAGAATTTGGTAAATTTTCTCGAATCGAGAAATATTGAGACGCGCGAAATGGTGCCACTTATTAATCAGCCAATATACAAAAAACTTTTTGGTAAAAATTTAGAGTTGCATTTTCCAGTAGCCCATTGGATAAATAACAATGGTTTTTATATTGGAAGTCATCCATATTTAAAGACAGAAGAAGTTCGTTACATCGTTAAAACAATTCATGAATTTTTTAAAAAGAAAAAATAAAGAATGAATACTGATCCAATTCTAAGTATCTGTTTGCCAACATATAATCAACCGAATTCTGTTCGAGCTTTTTTTGAAAGCATAGTTAAACAACTTACGTCAGATATAGAAATAATTATTCGTGATGATAGTACAAATAATGAAACTGAAGATATCGTAAGAGAATACATAACTCATCTTCCTATTTCAATTCGTTATTTTAAGGGAGAAAAAAGTAAAATTGGGGGGTATGACAAAGCTCTCCTTTTTTTAACAAAAGAGGCAAGGGGAAAATATATTTGGTGGTATGGAGATGATATTATGGCAAATGACGCTGTGGTATGTGTGATTTCTTATATAAGGACATATCCAGCACTCTCTTTTATTTGGTTAAATTCACAAAATATAACAAACGAAGAAGATTTAGGATTAAATTTGGGTGGCGACAAGTTTTTTAAAAATGGTAGTGAAATATTTGAAATAAATGTTGGACTTCTTGGTTTTCCTTCTGCAACCATCCTAAAAAAAGAGGATGCAATAAAGGGTATTAATGAGGCTCAAAAATTCATAGGAACAACGCTTACGGGATATTATTTAGTTTTATATGTAATTTCTCAGAATAAAGAAGCATGTTTTATTCAAAAAGCGTGTCTTCTTAGTTATTCCAAGCCCCCTGGAGAAGTGAGGTGGTATGATTCTTTTGAAGTACATGCAATAAATTATTATATTATTGCTCAAGAGTTTAGAAATAAATTTAACCATAAATCTTTTCGGAGAGGATTGACGGATCATTTCGGACGCATTTGGAGGGCCGTTGTTGTAGAGCGCGCATTAGGTTTAAAAACAGGTTTTGCAAGTTATTCCCCAAAGGTTTTTAAAATGTCCAAATTATATTGGAGTTTTCCAGAATTTTGGATTGCATTACCACTTTTTTTAATACCCCGACTAATACTAAGAGTATTATATAGAACATATAAGTTTATAAAGGGGTAATGTTAATTGTGAAATATGACAAACAGGCTCAAAGAAATATTTTTTGCGAGTGGGAGCGTAAAAAGGGTGGTTTTTAAGAACTTCATGTGGCTAGGAGTGAGCCAGGTAGGAAGCAGAATTATTCGTGCGGCCATTACTATTTATTCAGCTCGCGTACTTGGTGCAGAAGGGTATGGTGTTTTTTCATATGCCTTGGGATTGGCTGGTTTTTTCATTATGTTTAAAAATATTGGTGTGGATTCAATTATGACTCGTGATATTGCAAAAGATCCAAAATCACGAAATCAGATTTTTTCTACTGGGTTTTGGATAGAGATTTGTTTATTGATAATAACCGCAATCCTACTTTTGTTTGTCGCCCCACTATTTAGTAAAATAAGTGCGGCAATTACACTTCTTCCAATTATCGCAATAATGTTGATTGCTGATGATTTGCGGGATTTTTTTATAGCATTTTTTCGTGGAGTTGAAAAAATGGAGTGGGAGGCGTTAATCATCACAGTGGCGAATGTGTTGGTTACGATTTTTGGCTTTGTTGCACTTACGTATTCAAAAACCCCGATTTCCCTCGCTATTTCTTACACATCTGCGTCATTGTTAGTGACTATAATTACTGGATCAATTATTTTTTGGAGGTATGGATTTGAGGTAATTAAGAACTTTACTAGCAAATTAGTAAAACCGATTTTGGTGTCGGCGTGGCCAATTGCTGTATCGGGGTTACTCAGTATCTTTTTATTCAATATAGATCTCATTATGCTTGGATGGTGGAGGACTGTTTCTGAAGTTGGTGTGTATTCTGCCGCACAAAAAATAATTGGTGTCCTTACTATTTTTTCAGGACTTATTGGAACAAGCACATTTCCCGTTTTCGCAAGATTTGCGCATCAGGAAGATAAAGAAAAAATAAGAGTCTTGGTAGAGGGTGCATTTAAAATAATGTTTGCATTTTGTATTCCTGTCATCGTTGGTGGTGTAATTTTAGGCTCATCGCTTCTTCCATATATCTTTGGAAGTGGATATTCATCTGGGGGAGGAGCATTTATAGTTTTATTGTTTTCAATCTTAGCGATGTATCCATTGGTTATTCTCTCAAATTACGTTTTTGCACATGACAAACAACGGAAGACCGTGCTGTTTCCGCTCGTAGGCGCTATTTTTAATATTATTTTAAATTTCCTTTTAGTTCCCCCATACGGAATGATAGGTGCGTCTTTTGCAACCCTCGTTTCATTTTTTGTCTACACATTTTTAATGTATAGATTCGCAAAGAAAATTGGGTATTTTAGGTTTTTTCCAAATCCCCAGAAAATACTTTTGTCCGCCTTTATTATGTGCTTTGGGGTTGTGGTAATGAAGACATTTAACATTCATATTATTATAAATATTATTATTTCAGCTGGTATATATATTACCTCTTTACTTCTTCTAAGAGAGGATTCTGCGTTTGAGATAGTGGGGCTTTTCAAAAAATAAATTATGAAACTTCTTCATATCACTCCCAGTTATATTCCTGCCTATAGTCACGGGGGACCAGTTGTAAGTGTACACGCCCTAAATAAATGGTTGGTAAAACTTGGCGTTGATGTGACTGTATATACAACGGATATTGATGGAGATAAAAAATTAGATATTTCCTTGAATAAAGAGATTAATATTGATGGAGTAAAAGTATTTTATTTCCCACTAACATTTCGTGCGTGGGAGTACTCAAACGCGATGCTTCACGCACTAAAAAAAAATATTCAGAATTTTGATCTCGTCCATATTACCTCGGTATTTCTTTCTGCGTCGTTGCTTGGCGCATATTATGCAAAAAAATATAAGAAACCATTTATTATTTCTCCGCGGGGAAATTTTATGAAGCAGACGTATGGAAGTAAGTCTTTAAAGAAAATAATATATACGCATTGTATTGAAAAATTTGCATTAAAAAATGCATCAGCGATTCACTTTACGAGTGAAGCCGAGAAGCGTGATTATGTGGAAACAAAACTTCCATTCAAAAAGATGTTAGTTGTTCCAAATCCCTTTGAAGGTGAAAATCTCGACCCGGTGGAAAATAATGTGTTCCACAGTAAATGGGGAATCAAAGAGGGGGCAGAAATAGTATTATTTGTAGGGAGATTAAACTGGGTGAAGGGATTTGATACACTTATCCCCGCATTGGTAGATGTCTTTAAAAAAAGATCGAATGCTGTACTAGTCATTGCTGGTCCGGATGAAGCAGGATATAAGAAAAATATCCAATTACTGATTACTAATTACGGATTACAGGACAAAGTCATTTTTACCGGACTCATTTCAGGAGAGGAAAAGAATGCGGCCATCCAGGAAAGTGATATATTTGTACTTTCATCTTTTTCGGAAAGTTTTAGCATGGCTACCATTGAGGCAATGGTAGCGGGGCTTCCGGTGATTATCACAAAAGGAGTGGCAATATCGGAAGAGATAAAAAATGCAGATGCGGGGATTGTGATTGAAAAAGATCAAAAACTTCTCACGGATGCAATTCTTGATTTGTTGGAAAATAAAGATAAAGCAAAGAAAATGGGTGGACGAGGAAAAGATTTTGTGTACAATAACTTTTCTGCAGAGTCAGTTGCGAGGCGATTTATTGAAGAATACAATGGAATAATACATTCGCGCCATGTCTAAAAAAGCAAAACACTTAATCATTGGAAGGGGAGAAATAGGAAACGCGCTTTTTAATATTTTAAAGAAAAAATTTGATGTTTCTATTCGGGACAAAAATGATGATGTTACGGGAAAATTTGACGTGCTTCATATTGCATATCCGCCGATAAAGAATTTTGTGGGGGTGACAAAAAAATATATAAAAGAATATAAGCCAAGTCTTGTGATTATTCATTCGACTATTGCGGTGGGTACGACAAAAAAAATAGGAACCATTGCAGTCCATAGCCCCGTAAGAGGAATACATCCTCACTTGGAAAAAGGGATGAGGATGTTTGTAAAATATTTTGGGGGTTCAAAAGCGAAAAGTGCGGAAAAATATTTCAGAGAAGTTGGCGTCAAGACAGAATCTTTTCCAAGTGCTGAAACAACCGAATTATTAAAAATCCTCGATACTACATACTATGGGTGGAATATTATTTTTGTGAAAGAAACAAAGCGTATCTGTGACAAATATAAAGTTGATTTTGATGCGGTTTATACAAGAGCAAATAGAGAATACAACAGGGGATATAAAAAATTAGGGATGTCTCACGTGGTGCGTCCAGTTTTGAGGTTTATTCCAGGAAAAATCGGCGGACACTGTGTGATCCCGAATACCAAACTTTTGAATGATTGGCTTACCAATACCCTTAAAAAGAGAAATAGCACATATTAATTATCTATCTTTGGGGTGTGGTAGAGTTTTACCACACCTAGGGAATACAATAAATGGGCATTGAATGAGAGATGGGGGATAATAAAAAATATGAAGAAAAATATAAATACAAAAACAAAAAAAGATAAAAAAATTATAGTCGCGGTAAGTGGAGGATTTGATCCATTGCACGTGGGTCATGTACGGATGTTTCAGGAAGCAAAAAAACTGGGTGATGAGCTAGTAGTAATTTTAAACAACGACAATTGGCTCATAAAAAAGAAAGGGTTTGTGTTTATGTCCCAAAAAGAACGAAAGGAGGTTATTGAGGCAATACGGGGAGTTGATGAGGTGGTACTTACAAATCATGTAAAAAATACAAACGATAGAAGTATTTGCAGAGAACTTCAAAAAATTCGCCCACATATTTTTGCAAATGGAGGAGATAGGACGCATGATAATATTCCAGAAGTTGTGATGTGCAATAAAATTGGATGCAAGATGGTGTTTAATGTGGGAAGGGGAGGAAAGGTGCAATCAAGCTCGTGGCTTACAAAAGAGTTGGATAAAAAGAAGAAAAAAATAGGCAAAATACTAAAATAAAACATTCCAACATTCTGCAGAATGTTGGAATGTTTTAGAGTTACTGTGGTAAAACTCTACCACAGGATCATGGGAGTGATGTAGAGTATTATTTAATAAACTTATGAAATTGCCCCCTATTCGTATCATATTGATATGAATAGGGGGCACAAATGATACGAATATAATCAAGTTACCAAAAAACACAACAAAAAATCATTTTAATCCTTCTTGAAATAGATGTAGTGTTTAGGGGGTGGGTGGACGTGGTTGATTTCTACCACAGTTGTGGTAGAATATTACCACAAGTAGGAATAGAGAATAATAGAATTCGTAATTTCATCGGTTAGATTTTATCTTATATGATTTCACTTCGTTCAGAGACAACACAAAAAACACTTCGTTATTTTTTTACGAATAGGGATGCACATCCGTATGTCCGTGATTTAGCACGCACACTTATGCTTGATCCGAGTAATTTGAGTAAAAAACTGCGCGAACTCGAGCGTGAGGGAATTTTGAAAAGCAAACAAAATGGGGTGAAAGAATATTTTTTAAACAAAGAATATGTACTTTTGAAAGATATTGAACGACTTTTTTCGGCGACATATGGACTTCCAGAGATACTGAGAAAAAAATTGAAAAAGGTAAATGGAATCTCTCGGGCATTTATTTTCGGTTCATATGCAAAGGGAGGATTTAGCGCAGAGAGTGACATTGATATATGTATTGTTGGTTCACACGCCTCACTTGAAGCGAAACGTGTGATTCTTCCGTTGCAGAAATTATTGGGAAGAGAATTTAATATTCTGGATATAACCGAAAAAGAGCTAAAAAAGAAAATAAAAACAAATGATCCGTTTTTTAAAAAAATTTTTGGAGATAAAAAAATTGAGTTATTATAAATAATGTTTGAAAAATTCGATTTTACAAAGGGACAAATAGAAAGATTTTTTAAATCAGCACAGCGTGATTTAAAAATTGCATTAACATCAGATGAAATTGAGGTGATGTTTCTTTTTTCATATAATGCACTCATAAAGATTGCGATTGCGGTATGTGCACAACGTGGATTTCGTATAAAATCTCAACAGGGACACCATAGAGAATTAATTGAAAAACTTGCGGAATATCTAAAAAATGACGATATTGAAGTCATTGGAAACGAAATGAGGACGAAAAGGAATTGGGATTTTTACGACGGCGGGATTACTGTTTCTGAAAAAGAAGCGAATGAATATAGGGTATGGGTTGAAGATATTATAAAAAAATCGAATTAGTATATGGACAAAAAACTTTCAATCATCATCCTCACTTATAACGAAGAAAAGCATCTCGCACGGTGTTTGGAAAGTGTAAAACAGATCGCCGATGAAGTTATCGTGGTTGACTCATTTTCAACTGATAGGACAAAAGAAATTGCCGAGAAATATGGAGCGAAGTTTATTGAGCATGAATTTACAAATCAAGCGGAACAATTCAATTGGACACTCGAAAATGTTCCGATTGTAGGCGAATGGATTTTGCGTCTTGATGCAGATGAATATTTAACTCCTGAACTTGCGAACGAAATACATGAAACTCTACGAAAATACGAAAATAAGTACGAAAGTACGAAAAAAGAAGATGTAATACAAAATACGAATATCACTGGCTATTATGTAAAAAGAAAAGTGATTTTTATGGGGCGTTGGATAAAACATGGCGGATATTATCCAATATGGATACTGCGTTTGTTCAAAAAAGGAAAGGCGCGTTCTGAATCCCGCGAAATGGATGAGTATATTATATTGAAAGAAGGAATTGCAGGATATTTGAAGAACGATTTTGTAGATGAAAACGTAAATGACTTGTATTGGTGGACTGATAAACATAATAAATTTTCTTCACGTGAAATTGAGGCAATTTTAAAAACGGAAACAGAAACATATCGTGAAGTTGACGGAGATCCATTGGGGACCCCAACAGAAAGAAAGAGATGGTGGAAGGAAAGTGTGTATATGGGGATGCCACTTTTCTTAAGAGCATGGGGATATTTTTTGTATCGCTACATTTTTCGCCTTGGCTTTTTGGACGGAAAAGAAGGTCTCATATTTCACTTTTTACAGGGTTTCTGGTATCGTTTTCTTGTAGATGCAAAACTTTATGAGTATCGAAGAGGGTATAAAAAATAAGGTTATATTGGTCACGGGGGGGACTGGATCATTTGGAAATGCCGTAGTGGAACGGCTTTTGAAATTGGAGCCAAAACAAATATTGATATTTAGCCGTGACGAAAAAAAGCAGTTGGATATGGCGAATAAATTTCCTGATGAGCGGGTTCGTTTCTTAATTGGAGATGTTCGCGACAAGGATCGTGTGACCTATATTATGAAGGGGGTAGACCTTGTATTTCATGCGTCAGCCTTAAAACAAGTGCCGCATTGCGAATTTTTTCCAACTGAGGCGGTACTCACAAATATCATTGGTGCGGCCAATGTAATTAACGCGGCGGTACATCATGGGGTAAAACGTGTGGTGGTGTTGAGCACTGATAAGGCAGTCTACCCAATTAATGCAATGGGAATGACAAAGGCACTTATGGAACGTGTGATGATAGCAATTGGACGTGAGCACCATAATGGGACAATGCTATGTGGTACGCGATACGGAAATGTGATGTATACACGCGGTTCGGTGATCCCATATTTCGTGGAACTTATGAAAGCGGGAAAATCGATTAAAGTAACAAATCCAGATATGACACGTTTTATGATGTCGCTTCAGGATTCTGTCGACCTCGTGTTATATGCACTCACGAATGGGGTGAGTGGTGAAATTTACGTAAAAAAATCTCCAGCAGCCACCGTGAAAACACTTGCGGATGCGGTAGTTTCACTTTTTGATTACAAAGGAGGAGTAGAAGTAATTGGTACGCGTCCAGGTGAAAAAGTACATGAGACACTTATTTCATCCGAGGAATCGGTTCGTGCTGAAGATTGTGGTGAATATTTCAAAATAAATCCAGAAGTTCCGGGAATGGATGTGAAGAAATATTATTACACTCCGGCAGGAAAACCACTTTTACCACCCGAAGGATATACTTCATCAAACACAAAACAACTTTCAATTGAAGAAATGAAGGTGTTGCTTCTTACACTTCCTGAGATTCAAGAGGAATTAAAGATATTCTCTACGAAAGTACAAAAATAGATACAAATGTACGAAAAAAGAGAACGTCAGATTATCTGCAATAAATAATTTAGTATTTTCGTAAACTATTTGTATTTCGTATCACATTACTATGAACATAGGAATTACTGGAGGGAAAGGATTTATTGGTTCGCATGTTGCACTATCTTTTAAAGAAGTGCCCAATGCGAACATTTTTTTGTTTGATAGACCCCGAGGAAATATATTAAACAAAAAGTTAGTAGAAAAGTTTATAAGGGGGAAAGATGTAATTATTCATACTGCTGCTATAAATCGCGGAACAGATGAAGAAGTTGTGAGAGGAAGTGTTGAAGGTGTACTAAATCTCTTATCTGCAATCTCAAAATTACAAAAGAAACCAAAGATTATTTTTCTTTCATCAATACAAGCTGAAACAGATACATTATATGGAATTAGTAAAAAACTTTGTGAATCAATACTTGAACACGCAAGCAGAACATATAAACTTCCAGTAAGTATTTTTAGATTAACAAATGTGTTTGGAGAAGGGAGTAGACCGTTTTATAACACCGCGGTGGCGACATTCTGTTATCAGGTAGCCAGAGGCAAGAAATTAAAGGTAAATAAAAAGGGAGCTCCACTCATGCTTGTGTATGTGGGCGACGTGGTGAATGCTATTTCGGAGGAAGTATTTAAAAAAAGAAAGGAATTATTCTTTTTCAAAAAAATATACACGAAAAATATTATTACAGTTCCCGCGCTCGCAAAACTGATTACATCATTTAAGAATTCGAAAGATCCGAAAAATTTGAAATCAAAATTTCATAAAGATCTGTATAAAACATATTTATCATTCGTTCATGCAAAATAAAAAACTAGAAAAAAAATCTGATGCTCGGGGTGATCTTGTTGAAGTTTTTAAAATTCCTGGAGTAGGACAGATATTTTATTCCACCTCCAAACCGGGTGTTGTAAGGGGAAATCACTATCACACGCGAAAAATTGAACAGTTTTGTGTAATAGAGGGAGAAGCAAAAATACGTTTGCGAAGCAGAGAAACGAACGAAATCAAAGAGTATGTAGTATCTGGGGGAAATCCGGAAATAGTTGAAATGACTGTAAATTGGACGCACAATATACAAAATATTGGGGATGGAGAGATGAAACTTTTAGCATGGGTAAATGAGGTATTTGATCCAAGCAATCCCGATACGTTTGCAGAAGAAGTATAATAAAGAATATGAAAAATAACGCAAAGCTTAAAGTAATGACAATTTTTGGAACTCGGCCGGAGATTATTCGTCTTTCTCGTGTTCTCGCAAAACTTGATGAATATATGAACCACGTCATGGTGCACACGGGACAAAGTTATGATTATGAGATGAACCAGGTATTTTTTGATGACTTGAAAGTCAGAAAACCAGATTATTTTTTGGAAGTGAAGGCAGACACGCTCGGGGGACAGATTGCAAACATTATAAAGAAAAGCGAGGAGGTATTAACAAAAGAAAAACCTGATGCAGTGCTTATTTTGGGAGACACCAATAGTGCACTTGCGGCAATTATCGCAAAGCGAATGAAAATTCCGATATTCCATATGGAAGCAGGGAATCGTTCGTTTGACGAAAATGTTCCCGAGGAAATTAATCGTCGTATCGTTGATCATATTTCGGATATTAATTTACCGTATAGCGAGAATGCTCGTCAGCATCTTATCCGTGAGGGGATTCACCCAGGCACCATATATGTAACGGGCACGCCCCTTACCGAAGTATTCGAGGTATACAAAGAGGGTATTGATAATTCAAAGATTTTAAAAGAATTAGCGCTTGAACCAAAAAAATATTTTGTTGCGACAATTCATCGTGAAGAGAATGTTGATACAAAAGAAGCATTCATTGAACTTATTGAATCGTTAAACGCAGTTGCAGAAACGTATGATATGCCGATTATTATGAGCACCCATCCGCGCACGGAAAAGCGACTTCAGGAATATGGAATAAGTGCCCACAAGCATATCAATTTTCATAAGCCATTTGGGTATTTTGATTTTAATAAATTACAACGTGAAGCATTTTGTGTACTTTCGGATAGTGGGAGCATTCATGAAGAATCTTCGGCAATAGATTTTCCGGCGATACAGATGCGCGTAAGCTCTGAGCGTCCCGAGGCATTTGATGAGGGAGTTGCAATACTTTCGGGACGGGGAAAAGATGCGGTGCTACAAGCAATTGAGGTGATTGTTGGAGAGCGAAAGAGTGGTGTAAAGATGAATGTCCCTCAAAACTACAAAGATAAGAATGTATCAAGTAAAGTACTTCGGCACATTGTTGGGCTCACAAAAATCGTGAAACAGCGCCGAGGGAGGATTCAGTAATCTATTATTTATGAAAATTCTTATTGTTGCGGACGTGTATCCTCCGGAAGTTTCTTCTGCGGCGCATCTGATGCATGAACTTGCACATGGGTTATTGCGTGCGGGCCACAGTGTCTCGATACTCACTTCATATCCCCGTCACTATCTCACCGAGGAATCGAAAGACAAAAAATTTAAAATTGTATCTTCTGATGATGGAGTCACGGTGATTCGTATAAAGACGCTTCCACTGCATAAGGTGAGTTTTATCATTAGGGGAATTTCACAAATTCTTTTACCAATTATTTTTTCCCTCGGAGTAAAAAAACATATGAAAGAATCACCCGATGCGGTGATTGTCTACAGCCCTCCGATTACGCTCGGGCTTGTGGGAAAATTTGTAAAAAAACAATATGGCGCAAAATTTCTTTTGAATATCCAAGATATATTTCCCCAAAATGCAATTGATCTTGGGATTTTAAAGAGTAAGTTGATTATCAAGTTTTTTGAATTAATAGAAAAAACCGTCTATGCAAGTGCCGATGTGATTACGTTTCATTCGGATGGAGGGAAAAGATTTCTTATTGAGGAAAAAAATGTCTCTAAAAAGAAAATAGTAACGTTGCATAATTGGGTTGATGCAGGTGAGTATTTAAATCTTAAAAAAAATATCTCATTCCGAGATCGATACGGATTACAAGGAAAGTTTATATTTCTTTTTGCGGGGATTATGGGTCCCGCACAAGGGTTGGAGTTTTTAGTTCAGGTTGCGGAGCGCGTTTCCGATTTGAAAGATATTGTGTTTCTCCTTGTCGGTGATGGCACTGAAAAAGGAAAAATAGAAAAATTTATTGAAGAAAAGAATATAAAAAATGTTGAAATTCGCCCGTTTATATCAAAAGACGAATATCCGTATTTGGTAAAAGATTCGGACGTGGGAGTTGTGTGTCTAAGTAGCGACAATAAGACATCATTTGTTCCTGGGAAGTTTTTGGGATATATGGCCGCGGGAAAACCAGTTGTTTCGTTTTTAAACAAAGAAAGCGATGCATTTACGCTTGTGAAAGAAGCACAATGCGGATATGCGGGATGTTCCGATGATGTGGAAGAAGGAGAAAGAATAATAAGGGAAATATATGCAGAGAGACAGAGGTTGGATAAATATGGAACAAACGGATTAGGGTTTGTAAAAGAACACCTTACCCTTGAGGTGTCTGTTAAAAAATTAGAGAAATTATTAGGAAAAAATTAAGATTTTTTTCCCAATTTATTAACAACAGGAATAAGAGCACTCACTTCTGCAATAAGTGGCTCTTTTGCGACAATAAGCATCACTCCGTACATGATTCCTGAAATAATTATATTGAGTATGACGTGTATACCGAGAGATGACAGTACGAGAGAGACGACTGACATTGAAATAATGGAAACAATGAGGGGGAATACGTGTTTGAATATCTTGAAATCTATTTCTTTTTTTAGGGAAACCCATGTAATGCCATTCGAAATAATTTGAGAGACGAGTGTCGCCACGGCGGATCCACTGATGCCGAAAAGAGGAATAAGAAGTAAATCAAGGATTACATTTGAAAGAGCGGCAAGTCCCGTGGCGAGCATAAGTCTTTTTTGAAGATTCCATGAAAATAATGTGTTTCCCACGATCGTTCCAGGGAAAACAAGAAGAATAGTAGAGAGAAGAATTTGGAAAGAAAGAATCGCCCCCTCATATTGTTGTCCAAAGAAGAAAAAAATAATTGGACGCGCAAGAAGTATTCCGCCGATAAATATAGGAATAGCAGCGAGAGAGGTAATGCGCACTGATTTTTCGACAATCATTTTTACCTCATCTATTTTTTTATTGTGAATGAAGTTGCTGATAACGGGAAATAGACTTGTTGCAATGACCGTAGGAAGCACATAGAGAAGTTGGATCGGACGCTGAGCGGCCGCATAGAGTCCAAGTTCGTTTGCATCTTTAAATATTCCTAAAATGATCATATCAATATTGATCATGAGTGCTGAAAATACTCCCATAATAGCGAATGGTACTGCGACGTTCATAATTGGTTTTATGAGTGTCTTATCAAATTTTCCCGAAAGATTCGCAATCTGTTTTTTAAGCGTGAGAAAAATTAGTACAGTTCCCACGAAACTTCCGAGCACGTACATAAGCGAAAGATTAAAAGGAGAGGGAGAGGTAACGAGTGAAGCGATGCTGAATACCGTAATGAATATATCCGTCACTATACTCACGATTCCTTCCTTTTCCATCTTGCTCTCTGCGCGCGCAAATCCGAATCCGAATACTCGCAAACTATCAAAGAGCACGAGGAGTGCCGCAAGGGGGATAAGTGATTTTGTTGCTTCGATTTTAATAAAGAATGGGGAGACAAAAAGGGTGGCAAATAAAGTGACAATAAGTGCGCCAACCTTGAGAAAAAATACTGTCGAAATATAATTTGATTTTTTTTCCGGTTCTTTCGCAATTTCGCGTGTGAGGAGTCCAGTGAGTCCAATGTCGGAAAAAATGCTGAAAAATGCCGCAATACTCATCGCGTATGAAAATATTCCATATCCATCCGTCCCTAATTTTCTGGCGGCGTAAATGATAACAAGTGCACGAATAAAACGTCCCACCACAGTGCTTGCAGTAAGCCAAAATGTGTTTTTAAAAATCGTTTGTTTTGTATTCTTATTTGAAAACAGGTAACTTTTTATTCTTTTATACATACTAATGTGAGGTGAATATATATCGGATGGTGCGGAGAATAATAAGAAGATCAAGAAAGAGAGACCGATTTTTTACGTAATAAATGTCGTAGGTAAGTTTTTCATACGCCTCCTCAAAAGAAGCGCTTGGACGGAAATTGATTTGTGCCCATCCCGTAAGTCCCGGTTTTATAATGTGACGCACATCATAATAGGGAAATCGTCGATATTGTTCTGCAAGCTCCGTTCGTTCGGGTCGCGGCCCTGTAATTGAAATATCACCCCTCAGAATGTTCCAAAGTTGTGGAAATTCATCAAGATGAGTAAAACGCAATATTTTTCCTACCACGGTTACACGCGTATCTCCTTTCTCTGTCCATAATGGGCCAGAATTTTTTACCATCGTCCTAAATTTATAAAGTACAAATTCTTCTCCATTTTTCCCCATTCTTTTTTGTGGAAAGATAATTTCTCCTCTTGATGAGATGAATATAAGGATTCCGATGAGAAGCGCGAGGGGGAGAAAAATAATTCCGATAACAAGTGAGAGAAAAACATCTATAGTTCGCTTTACAAAATCATAGATTTTTCTTCGTGTTGAAATATGTTGAATAAACCATTCGGTATTAATTTCTTTGAGCGCTACCTTATCAAAAAGTGTTTCATAAAAATCTAGGAAATTAATGATTGAGACGTTAAGAGGGAGAAGCGCAAAAAGGGAAGATGTTGTGTTTGATTCATTTGCAAGTTGTGGAGAAAGAATGATTATTCCTACGCCCACTTTTTTTATTGCGTCAAAGAGTGCAAGGCTGTGTTCTTTTGGAATTTCTTTTATCCACTCTTTCACACGATATCCCGCCTGTGGATTTTTTTCCAAATACATGACGGTTTCTTCAATAAGTGGAGAATTACCAAGAATGAGAATGGGAGTTCTTTCTGATTTGAGAAAACGAAATATGGCGACACGAAGAAGATAATCAAGTATAAAAAATATTATTCCAACCACAACAAGATTTGTTTTTGGGGTGAGTTTAAAAAGTTCAGGAAAAAGATAAAGAACGATAATAGATGCAATTCCCGAAATAATGAGCGCTTGAAAAAGCGATTTTGCAATTGGAAGTTCACTTTGGAATGTTGAGAAGCGATACAGGTCAGCAAGATAGAATATAAAAATCCATATGACAAAAAGCAGTGAAAATGCAGATATATGAACGGAAAATTGCGTCCACACATTACCGTCATATCTTGCCACAACCATAAGTCCGAGGGCAATTACCGCGAGAGAGAAATCTCCGAGTATTAACGCAATTTTTTTTGCTATACGCATGTTGTTAGGATTATTCTAGCAGGCAATACGTCTTTTCTCAATTTTTTCCCTATCTGATTTTTACGCTATTGCGGAACCAAGTATATCTATTATAATTAGCCCTATATAATAAATTTATGGAACATCATACAGTTCATCAGGAGAAGGTAAAGAAAGATTGGTTGTTGCCTGCGAGCATTCTCATCGCAGCGATTTTTGTGTCGGGTGCGTTAGTATATAATGCTGGAAAGAAAAATCCAGATACAACAGCGGGAAATAATCCAACACAACAGGATCAAAATAATGGATCAGTGGAAAATATGAGGCCAGTAACGAGCGATGATCATATTCGCGGAGATTCAAATGCGCCTATAAAAATTGTTGAATATTCTGATTTAGAGTGTCCATTTTGTAAAGTGTTTCATTTAACGTTACAACAAATGCTTCAACAATATGGAAATAAAGTTGCATGGGTATACCGTCATGCGCCGCTTGATCAGTTGCATTCGAAAGCGCGAAAGGAGGCTGAGGCAGTTGAATGTGCCGGTGATGTCGGTGGAAAAGAAAAATTTTGGACATACATGGATCGTTTGATTGAAATTACACCCTCGAATAACGGATTAGATCCAAATAAACTTCCCGAGATTGCATCATATGTGGGAATTGATAAAACAAAATTCCAAAGTTGTCTTTCAAGTGGAAAGTATGCGGATAAAATTCAGAAAGACCTCGATAACGCAACAATTTCGGGGTTTAGAGGAACTCCGTTTTCTATTATCGTGGTAAATGATAAACCAAAAGGATCCCTCCCGGGAGCGCTTCCATTGAATGAACAACTTCCTGGTAATCAACCGAACCTCAAGATGATTCTTGACCAAGAATTAAAGAGTTTGTAGGAAAATCCCCGTTTGCTTCCTAGCAAGCGGGGATTTTACAAATGTGGTATAATATGCCGATGAGATGGAATCATTGGGTATTGATCGGACTTGGAACATGGCTTTTATTATCGCCGTGGATTTTAGGTTTTTCCGAACTTAACCTTCCTGTATGGAATGTGATTTTTGCGGGAAGTCTTGTCATTATATTTTCCTTATGGGAATCATCTCCCAAAGAATGATATGGAAAAAATAATTTTATATTCGACTCCCTCATGTCAATATTGCAAAATGGCCCGAAATTTTTTCCGTGATAAAGGAGTGTCTTTTGTTGAATATAATGTTGCGGAAAACGAAAAAGCGAGAGAAGAGATGGAGAGGAAGTCCCATCAACTGGGGGTTCCTGTAATTGATATCAATAACCATATTTTTGTTGGATTTGATAGGCGTGCGATTGAGATTGAATTGGAAAAGATGCAGTAATTTTCAGACGAAAAGTTTCCCGCAGTCTTAGGTTAGGAGAAAGTAATGGGGTAAATCCCGCACCTTTTCACAATAATACACAATGTATTTTGTATATATCATCAAAAGTAAGAAAAATAATTTACTATATACTCCCAGTTAAAACAAAACCCCCCGCGAGAGCGGATTGTGAAAGGATGCGGGGAAAGGTCGGGCGTTTCGCAATACATCACATTTTTATGTTCAAATGCCCAGAATGCGGATATGTTGCCCAAGAGGATGGTGACTGCCCGAAATGTAATGTGCAAATGGAGCCTATGGAGTATGACGATTTTCTCGATCCGGGCGACGAAAAATAAATAAAAAATGAGCGACGTTGAACGTCGCTCATTTTTGTTTTAGTATTAGTGCAAAAGTAAAAATTAACTATGTTTGATCTTATTATTGTGGGAGGTGGCCCAGCAGGGATTTCGGCAGGAATTTATGCGGGAAGAAAAAAAATAAAAAGTCTTTTGATTACCGACGTGTTTGGCGGACAGTCAGTGGTGTCGGCCGACATACAAAATTTTATTGGCATCAAATCAATCTCGGGGTTCGAGCTTGCGCGTCAAATGGAAAGACATCTTCGTGCACAGGATGGAATTGAAATAATGGAAGGAGATCGCGTGGATTCAATTGAAGAAAAATCGGACGGGGAAAAGAAATGGTTTGCAGTGAAAACAGAGGGTGGGAAAACATTCGAAACAAAAACGCTTTTGCTTGCTGCAGGAAGTAAACGGAGGAAGTTAAATATTCCAGGTGAAAAAGAATTCGATGGGAAAGGAGTTGCGTATTGCGCTACGTGTGATGCACCGATGTTTAAGGATAAAAAGGTAGTGGTGGTAGGGGGAGGAAATGCGGGACTCGAAAGCGCGCTTGATCTCTTACAGTATGCAAGTGAAGTAAATATTTTTGAATATAAAGATGCATTGAAGGGCGATCCTGTTACTATTGAAAAAATACAATCAAATCCGAAAACAAAAATTCTTACCGAAACGCAATTACTTGAAATTATAGGAGATACATTAGTGCGCAGAGTAAAATATAAAGTAATAAAAACAGGAGAAGAAAAAATAATGGATGTAGAGGGGGTGTTTATTGAAATTGGATGGGTACCAAATTCTGACCTCGTGCAAGGATTGGTAGAAATAAATGGAATGAAAGAAATTATTGTGAATCATCAAACGCAGCAATCATCACATCCGCTTATATGGGCAGCGGGGGATATCGCTGATGTACGGTATAAACAGAATAATATTTCCATTGGTGATGCAGTAAAGGCGGTGTTGAATATTTACGAATATCTCTCAAAAACTAAATAGTATATTTGAACTCGATAATTAAATACATCTGGAAGTAAAACTTCATAACAAAAGTGTCGCGATCGCGATGGTTTTGTTAATGGGGAGTTATCCACAGGATGGGGAACGGTGAGAGAATATTTTTTGGTAATATTAAGGATATATGTGAGTTCGTAGACACTCCTCCATGAGATGAAGGGGTATACGTTTTTTGATCTATGAACGAACAAATTTCTCCAAATGAAGGCAATTTTAACCCCACATCGAGAAAAAATCCTCGATCGTGGCGAACCGTGTTTATTGCAGTTGGTGTTTTGATACTCATTGTTCTTTTGTGGTTTATCTATCTCGTGTTTTTCAGTCCTGATGCACGACGCGATTTTGAAACACAAAAAAACTACAATCAGGCGATAAATGCGATTAATACGTACGAAGAAGCAATGCGGAACGATACTTATGGAGGAAAAACCCCACGGGAAACACTCAATCTTTTTATAGATGCACTTGAAAAAGAAGATATTGAACTTGCAAGTAAATATTTTATTTTGAGAAGTGATGGGAGTAAAAATGTAGTATTTTTTGAACTTTTACAAAAAATCAAAAATGAAGGAAATATAAAAAGATTTATTTCTGATTTACAAAATTATGCAAAACCACAAAAGTCAGATTTGGAGGAAAATTTTGCCTATGTTTTATATAACAACGATGGTACAGTTGGTCTCCAGGTTGATATGAAATTTAATAAATATTCAGGGGTTTGGAAAATAGAGAGTTTATGAGATAGAAAAATATAAACGCCATTTTATGCTTTTGAGGAGAATATTAGTGTGGTTGTTTATTGGAACGTTTGTCCCACTATTTCTTCCTGTGTCTGTTTCGGCATATGAAATTGGAACGCATGCCTATCTCACAAATGAATCGTTTGATCTTTTCAATAAAAATTTTTCAAGTCAAAAAATCTCGCCTGAATTGCGAGATTTTTTAGTTGATGGAGCACGGAGAGAGGACGATGTTCCCCGATGGATGAATCATTTTTATGATCCTGTAAACGATCGCGGGCTTACTTCTGATATGTCAGTCGATCCTATTAATATTGGCAATTGGGATGCATCGAAAGTGTGGGCGAAGAATATAAAAAATCAGAATGGGCTTATGTATAAAGTTCCCGCGACTATTGCCTCAATGTTAAACGCTGTCCAGAAAAGAAAAATAAGCACGATTTCCGACGAAACAGATTTTACATGGCAGGAGGCAATTCGATATTATGCAAATGGAGAAAATGAAAAGGCGATGTTTGCGTTGGGACATGTGCTTCATCTTTTGCAAGATGCGAGTGTTCCCGATCATACTCGGAATGATCCTCATTCAGAGGGAAGTCCATATGAAAAGTTTACAGATCAGTACACACTTACGAGTATAGATAAGGAACTGATTAAAAGATTGAATGATAAACCCATTCCCGCTTTTTCTGATCTAGAGAATTCTTTTAAAGAGTTGGCAACTTATTCAAATAATAATTTCTATAGTAAAGATACAATTGGTATACAAAGTGGATATAAATCACCAGAGCCAGAATATGTAGATAGAGATGGCTTTTATTATTATGGTTTCAATAAAGATGAAAATAACAGACCTATTCATCTGGTGGCGTATATAAATTTTGAGAAATTTAGTTATATCCATTCAAATAAAGAAAATCTTACTCTTAAGGAAGCTCTTGGTAAGAGTAATGTCTTAGATGATTATTGGTCGCGGTTGTCGACGAAATCCGTTTTATATAGTGCCGGATTGGTGAAGTTATTTTTTGATGAAGCGGAAAAAGCAAAGAACAATCCAAATTTTGTAAAAACAAAAGAAAAATCTTTTATCGCGGCACTTGTTGAGGGAATAGGAAGTGCTTTGAACACAGTGAGTCAGACTGCGGAAAATGTACGCACATTTATTGGTGGTTTAGTGGGTACGGACAAAAACAATAAAACGGAATCTGAAACTTTTGAAGTTAATTTTGATAATGAAAATGATGGGTTGATAGTTGAAGAGGATCTTCCTAATATTGAACACCTAGAGTCCGTGATTAATAGAGATGAGACAGAGAGTAATATTCAATTGGCAAATAATGAAGAAATACCCATAGTACTTGGGATCTCAACTTCTTCCTCCTCTCTTGCGACGACCACAGAAGAGAAAAATAATATCGGAGATGAAGCATTGGAATATGCCGCTACCTCAACGCAAGTTATAAAGAATACAACAACATCATCGGGTGGAGGAGTGACTTCTGTGCCCACTTCTCTCCCGAGATTTTATGATGTGAATATAAACGAAATTATGTATGATGCTTCAGGAAGTGATGATGGAATGGAGTGGATTGAAGTTAAAAATATGAGCACGACCACACTCGACATTTCCGGATGGAAATTTTTTGAAGATAATACAAACCATCGATTACAGTGGTACAAGGGACCAAAAACGATTCCACAAAATGGATATGCAATCATTGCAAATAATGCGGAAAAATTTTTCAATGAGCATTCGTATGTTTCTCAACCAATTTTTGACGCAACATTTTCACTTTCAAATAGTGGCGAAACAATCGCGCTGAAAAGTGATGATCTTGAAATTGATTCTGTTCATTATGATACATTACGTGGTGCACAAGGAGATGGAAATTCATTGCAACGGAGAGCAGACGATACATGGTATGCGGCGGCTCCCACCCCTGGATTTGAAAATAGAACAGAAATACAAAATCAATCACCGAATGCGTTATTTTCATTTACTCCCGTGTCTCCTGGGGTTGGTGAATCTGTAGTTTTTGATGCCGCATCTTCGACGGATCCGGATGGTACTGTTGTTTTATATGAATGGAAATTTGGAGATGAAACTGTTTCGTCTTCGACAAGTGCTACGACAACTCATTCATATATTCTTCCTGGGACTTATACTACTGAGCTCACTGTTACCGACAATAGTGGAGGGAAAGCCTCAACTACAAGATCCTTTTCAGTGGTTCAAGGTGAGGAACGTGTGTCTCCGGTCGATCATATAATAATAAGTGAAATATTATTTGATGCCTCGGGAGGTGACGAGGGAAAAGAATTTATTGAGTTGTATAATCCGAGCACTTCCACAATTGATATAAAAGGATGGGCAATAAAATATCGCATAGGTGAATCGACATCAACTACCTCAATTGCGCTTTTAAATGAGGAGGATCAGACACAAGTTCCGCCACAGGGATTTCTCCTTATTGGATTAAATTCATATGATCCAATAAATTTTAGCGGGAGGGAGGCGGATGCGGTGCGTTCGCGGTCGCTACCAAATGGAACTGATCCGATAACGATCATTCTTTACGATACTATTGATATAGTGGTTGATGAGGTTGCATATTCTTCTCAGTCAATAACAAGCGATGGACAAAGCAGAGAACGAAAAACTGTTTCAAGTGGAGCATGTATTTCATCGCAGGGAAATGGAGAATTTTTGGGGAATACATGTGATAGAAATGGCGCAAGTGATTTTGAATCACGATCAGTTCCACATCCGCAAAATTCAAAAAATCTGAAGGAACCCCGTGGACAACTTTCTTCTGTGTCTCCCCGTGGGAATGCGACAAGTACTATCGTGTTTAATCGTGATTTACTTCGTCTCGATTTTATGTGGAACGTATCGACATCATCCGATCTTGTTGGTGATCCGATATATAAAATTGTTGATGTAAGTTCTTCGACCATAAAATTTACAACAATTGAAACAACATCAACCGAAATATCGATTGCGCTAAATGAAGTGGGAAGAGATTATATATTTGAAATGACCGCGCGGGATTCTGATGGATATTATTCAGAAACAAAAACATATTCGATATACGTAAAAAGTTTTCTCGACAATATGTATTTTTATACAGACCCACGCGTGGGATCAGAAAACAAATATCTTCTCGATTTGTATTACGATCGTTTTCCGTTTATTCCAAATAAATTTGGAAGAAATGCGTGGCAGGCGATGATATTTTATTTAAACCGTCTTCCAAATGAGGACAACGCGGTGCTGACAAATTCAAATGCCGCGCCACATCCTCCACAGGATCTTTCTGGTGTGTTTGCAATCACTTTTCCATCGTGTGGAAGTGGAAGTGAGGGGAATACAGTCCATTCACTTCCATTTCCACTTGCGAGCGAGTGGTGTTCCACGGTGGGGGGAGGATTGCATACGAGTGCGCTTATATATGGATCACTTGAAGATAAACATTTGCTTGTTCGTCCCGTGTCACTCGTTGATCAATCAAATTTTTCATCGAGCGATTATGTCACTGTTGGATATTACGACTTGAGTGACACGGGTGGTGGACGGCAAGATTTTACACTTATTGCTGTCGACGAAACAAAATATTATTTCCAGGATGTAACACCATCGCAAAAAAATCCTATAATTGTCGGAGAAATTACGAAATCATTTGATGAGTCATCATCGCTTTTCACGCTTTCGTGGAATAGTGCGACCGATGATGATACGTTGGATTCAAAGATTATGTACGATTTGGATTTTGCAACAAGCACTAATACATCTCCGACGTGGATGACAACATCTTCCATGCCTACGTATCAGAGGCATGTAAAAAGTGGAGATGATTTTATAATTTCAATTCGCGCGCGCGATGATTTTGGAAATATATCTTTCATCGCGACAACATCATGGAAATATCCTGATGTCGAATGGTATATCACGCAGGAAAGCACGGGAGGATGGAGTGGCGAATTTGGGACGGTAAATCAGAATTCTTCTGAACCTGATACGGCAACATTTCAGAGTATTACCCCGCAAGAAGATATTTCAATAAATAAAATTGTCATTCGTGTGGTGCAAGAGCAGGTGAGTGATTACACTGATCTTCGTATCGGAATATATCCAGATACAGGGAGTAGTACTCCGAATATGGGTGTGATATTGGGAGAAGCGACAATTCAAAATATACTTCGGGGAAGTGAAAGCATCGATCAAACGTTTACATTTTCATCGCCCATCACTCTTTCTGCGGGGACACCATATTGGCTCGTACTTGATGTCGCGAGATATGGAGACAGTCGCGGATATTTCAGAAATAAATGGAAGCAGGTGTGGGGGAGTGATTATGTATTTGGCGATGCGGGAATGGGATATGCGCGTGGACAAAATATTGATCCTGCTGGGGGACTTTCGGGAATTTCATCAGGATCTGATTGGTATATAAAAATTGGATTGAAGTAAGGTGGGGAGATCTTTATTCAAAATAAATAAACTTAAACAAAGACAGGTGGGTATATAGTGTATAGTGAGACTGTCTCCTACGGAGCGATCGCTCCGTAGGAGACAGTCTGAGATTTAAAGGCGAAGGGGTGGGAGAAGATAGAGAGGAAAATAAAAAATATAAAATAGTGTATTTTGGAATATTAATTTGTATAATGAATGTATGACACGGAGCCAGATTATTACATTGTCGGTTCTTGGCGTGGTGGTATGTACACTTGTTTTGATAGGAATATTTCACCAAAGAAGTCAGTTATTGGGATTGGATAAGGAAAAAGAAGTGCAGACAATTGTTCCTCCTCGTGAAGAAGCGAAAACATTTGGATATTCACCGGAGGTGCCGAAAGACGTGGTGACCACCACATTGGAGATTGTGAATACTCCCGCAGCACCGGGGACGCAATTGTCATTTGGGATGGTAGATTTAAAAATGACAAAAAAAGGATTTTCTCCTTCGCAAATTGTAATGAAGCAGGGAAACTTTTTGAAAATTTTTGTGAGTGCGGAAGATGGGGATTATGATTTTTCAATTCCGTCTCTCTCGTTATATACAAACATGAAACAGAGGGAATCGAAGCCTGTGACGTTTACTGCATCAAATTCTGGGACATTTGTTTTTGAGTGTAAAGATTTATGTCCGACAACTGGAAAAATTCATGGGATGCTTGTAGTGTTGCCGTAGTAAAAAAATGGAATTATACCACGTGCTCACACGGGGAATAGAAAAAAGAAAAATCTTTCTCGATAAGAAAGATTATTTGCGCTTCATTCATGACTTGTATGAGTTTAATGATGAGAATGCGGCAGAAAATTCTTCTGTTGTCTTTTTGCGCCAATGTAAGGACGTCACACGTCCTTACATTGGGAGAAAGACGGAACGGAGAACTGAACGAAAACTGTTGGTTGATTTACTCGCATTTACATTGATGCCAAATCATTATCATCTTATGTTGATGATAGAAAATAGGGATAAGTTAACGTTGTTTATGAGGAAATTAAACGGTGGATATGCGAGATATTTTAATGAGAGATACAAAAGAAAAGGGCACTTGTTTGAAAATAAATTTACATCCGTCCTTGTAAAAAACGAAGCACATTTTATTCATCTTCCATACTATATTCACTGTAATCCACTTGATATGGTGATGCCAGAATGGAGGAGTCGAAAATTAAGAGATTATGAGAAAGCACTTGAGTTTTTGGAAAATTATAGGTGGAGTAGTCACGCTGATTATGTCGGAAAGAAAAATTTTCCTTCGGTGACTCGGCGGGAATTTTTGTTGGAATATGTTGGTGGAGTAGGTGGATATAAGAAAGAAATAGGCTCATGGTTGAAAGATTTCAGTGGATTGGACGCGGAGGTTGCGCTTGAATAATCGTCCTAAATGTAAGGACGTGTGACGTCCTTACATTTAGGGGAGGGAGGAGAGGGGAAGGGGGGAAATGTGTGCGTATTACGCATATTTTTTGCTTTTTGATTTGGTATAATTAATAGAGAATGCCTCAATTAAGAAATATTTTTCGGGCAGGCAGGGTTTTGGTATCTACGGCTATTATTGTTGCGTGTTTTGTTTTTAACATTAATTTCGCGGAGGCAATTATTGGACCAAGCCAACCACCAGGAAATGGTGGCGGATCACTTTCGGTTGACGCAAACCGAAACTTGGGATTCAACACGTCGGTCGTTGGCACCTCAACTGGTGCAACACCACCGGTAGGAAATTTTAGCAACGTATTTATGATTGCCGCGACTTCTTCACCGCCAGGCATCGGACTTCGATCCGTTGCATCTGGATGTCCAAGTGGCGGATGTTATGGTCAATCATTGTATTCATCAACATGGGTGTGGCGACTTACTCCATGGGGATTTATGGAGCTTGTGAATGCAACTGACTCGGGGACCTATGGTACGGGACCTGGCCAACCATTAATCACATTTATGGGAGGAAATACATATAATCGGCGGGTGATGATTGGAGATTTTTATACTTCGACATCAACGATGTATGACGCCGCACTTGGCGTTATTGGAAATATAAAATCAACGGGAAATGTCACTGCAGTTGGATCGTTCGCTGGAACGACACTTGCGGGAAATGTTGCGAGCGGATTATTTGGCTCGTTGCAAGGAGGAGGAAATTTTGCATTTGGAAATACACTCACTGTGGGGACTTCAACCATCTCAAACACTCCAGCGAATGGATTATATGTCGTTGGAAATGTTGGAATTGGGACGACCGCGACGGGGTATAAATTAGATATCGCTGGTAACACAAATATTACTTCTGGTTATTTAAGATTTGAAAGCGGCAACACAGAAATAGGAGCGTCTGGTTTCAATCAGTATTTCAAAACTTGGACTGGTTCTGCATTGACGGAAAAAATGAGAATACAAGGAGATGGCAATGTCGGCATCGGGACGACGGCGCCAGCACTTAAACTAGATGTAATAGGTTTAGGCGGAGCGCCGGCCACAAGTGGGACAGCGCAACAAGGCGCGTTGCGATTAGAGCAAGTATCGAATAGCAACGTATTGGATATGGGCACTATTAACGCCAGTCCATGGACAGCTTGGATTCAGTCAACGGACAGAACTGCTCTTGGTTCAAATTACCCACTAGCTCTTAATCCAAACGGCGGCAACGTCGGAATCGGGACGACGACACCAGCGGGAAGACTTGATGTTGGTGGAGGGCAGATAAAAAATATTGCAACACCAACAGAAAATGCCGATGCGGCAACAAAGAGTTATGTTGATTCTGTCGTGGGAGGTGGAGCAACTGGATTGTGGTTACTTTCTGGAAATAATTTATATGCATCTTCAACAAGTTGGAATATTGGAATCGGGACGACGGTTCCAACATATAAATTGCATTTAGTTGGAGACGGAATAAGTTTGCGAACAGCTGCTTTGACAGGTACAACTTACTCTGGATCATCTTTTGGTAATTCTTTATCTGATTTAATTGTTGCACAAAATGGTTCTTCAGCTACAGCATTGTTTACAAATGGTATTGCTTATGCAGGACAAATAGGAACGGATGCAGCATATCCATTACAATTTGCTACTAATAATTCTGTAGCAATGACAATACTTTCTGGTGGTAACGTCGGCATCGGGACGACAGGGCCGGGAACGAATTTGGTAGTTTCTCCCACTACTGGCGTATGGACGGAAGGCATAAGGGTTACCAGGACAAGCGGACTCCCTGGTCAATATATACAGATAAATAATTATGATGGTTGGTCTCATATCTTATCGGCGCATACAAGTTCGTACCCGGGTATACAATTTGATAAGTATAATGGTACGACTGTTAGGACAGACATGGTAATAGACAATTCCGGCAACGTCGGCATTGCCACCACCACACCAAGTTACAAACTCGATGTGGTGGGAACGTCTCAATTCTCTCAACCAGTGATTGTGGGAACGCCAACGCAAAACGCACATGCGGCAACAAAAAGTTATGTTGATTCAGTTGTCGGCGGTTCGGGCGGTATTGGTGCGGGAACATCGGGACAGACACTGCGACACAATGGCACAGGTTGGGTCGAGGATTCGACACTTTATAACAACGGCACGAACGTCGGGATTGGGACGGTGAGCCCAAGTGATGTTTTACATGTTGGTTCTGGAGGAGCATTTAGG
>Ga0172373_10001117_pt1 | contig 43604 bp, 38 predicted proteins | sample Lak10m_2_FD_114546 | JGI IMG/M metagenome (GOLD analysis project Ga0172373, IMG submission 114546) | Freshwater microbial communities from Kabuno Bay, South-Kivu, Congo - kab_092012_10m | ecosystem: Environmental > Aquatic > Freshwater > Lake | place: Democratic Republic of the Congo... | reverse complement strand
GATAATATATCTTTTTTCATTAGTGACAATAATCAAAAGGAAAGAATACCAATAATAAATGGAAATGGCTATTCGAAAAAAACAGAGAATATGAATATTGACCAATATACATATGCAATAAATATTATGGTGTATGACAGAATTATAAATATTAAATCTAAATCAGACACCAAAATAAAAAACATAAATAATCTCAAACAATATGGAATATACTTCATAAATAAGACATATAGTCATGTTGTCAAAAATGACAGACTATATGAACCATTGATATTATTGAACACGACAATATATGATAGAAAGAATCCATTAATGTATTTATTATTGTTTAGTCTGATTTATGCAAAACTAAATATGATCAAGTCATATGATTGTGTTTGTAATAATTGTATATCATGTAAGACAGAATACAAATCAATAACTGATATGAGTTGTATTGGATGTACAGAGTGTTTGAACTGCAATCAATGTAATGGTATTGATATTAGTTATGGTTCACACAAAAATAAAAAAACATTGCACAAAACTTCCAAAGACAGGAAAGATAGAAGACTACATATCATAACTGAAATAAATGAAGAGAAAATAATGGATGAAGATGAGACACAACTACCACAAACAGAACCAAAATTACTCAAACATACTAGATGTCAATCTATGCCAATCAGATCACTCAATCCTCTAATGAGAGAACAATCTGATGATGTAGATCATGAACAGGACAAAGAGGACAATAGCAATTCCAATTTTGGAGAACTTAATGAACCTTCTTCGTGAATTGGCTTGAAGAATTTCATTTCTGACATGAGAATCAAATGCCAGATATTCTTCTATGGTGAATGGAGTGTCACAAACATGGCAAATGATGCCAGTGTGAGTTGAACGACAGATGAATGGTTCGCCATTATGAGATCCACGAATGGATTTTTCCAGATGAGAACACAAAATAGGATTTTGATTTTGACTCATTGCGATTATAGATTACAAAGTTAATTGGCACTTTGTTGTGTAATTGATAGGAAAATAGTATATATAACAATCAATATATATACTATTTCAATTTTTTGAAAAGTCATATATACATTTCTAATATAAGAGCCATTTACCTGTATGAGTCACAAATGAAAATAATATTATAACTACCACTGAAAAAAAACTATAACTATATAATAATATACAATAACATGACCACAGCAATATATGATTGTTATCAAGTCAATCTCCACGTCAAATTATCAGAGGAAGATTCGTGTTTGTATAACCGTATTGGCCCCTCTTATTTCAATGTCAAGGTTCTAGATGAAGTCAAAAGAGCCTCGTGCCCTTGTCCCGATGCCACTACCACTGTAGCCCCTACTACTACTCCTGCTCCTTCTACCACTGTTGATCCTAATGCCACTACCACTGTAGCACCTAAGGTTTGTGAAATTTCTGATGTTGTTATTTTGGGTGTTGAAGTTGACAAATGCAATAAGTCTGATGCAGTTATTTCTTTGTTTGTCAGATTGCATTGCAAAGAATATGTCAATGTCCCTACTAATTTGGGTTCTGCTGAATACCCCTTGTTTGATTCAGTCACATTGATGATCACAACTGGTGGAACTGGTTATGAAAAAGAATTATTGACTTTCTGTGTTAATCCTCTTCCTGCTGAAGTTGTTGCCAATGGTGTATTTGAAAAATGTTGCACTTATGAAATAACTCGTGTCCCTGACAGAACATTTAAGGATGATGGATTGGTCAAACCCACTGAAGTAGCTGATCCCTTATGCCGTGCCGAAGCCAAGAATCCTATTGGTGGTAATGTTTTGAGAGTCATGTTCCCATTAACTAAAGAAGTCAAATGTTTGATGCCTGATCTCGGTTTTGGCAATGCTTTGTTTAATTCTACATTCAACAATTTATTCAAGACCAAAGTCAGAATTGTTCCTGTTGGTTTGACTAAGTTTGTTGTTCCTGCCAGTTTGATTGTTGATAAAGATGCTTGTCTTGCTTCAGTAGAACTCGATTTGTCTCAATTACTCACAACTAACACTGGATTCCAAGGTTATGAACATAGATTAGGTTTGTGTCTTGATTCATCTGATTCTACTAATCCCTTAGTAGTAATTATTAAAGAATACCAAACTGCCACTACTAATGCTGGTAGAGCCGTAGCCTCTGCCAAATTTATGGCTTTGTTGGCTTCTGCTAAAAAATTGAATGTCATGGGATTGGTCAAATGTTCTGAAACTGTTTTATATTCATTCCGTGTTTGCTATGAACCTTATAAACAATTCTCTGTTTTGTGTGATTGCAAACCTGCATTGACAATTCCTGAAGCTGATTCTGAAGTTGATGATTTCAATAACCCAGTCACATTCCCTAATACTTATGTTGTCAAGGCCGATTGTGAATACAGCTATGAATATGTAGCTTTGGTCCCTGTCGAAGAAACAACCTCAACAACTGTCCCACCTACAACTGTTATCTAACAATCTTAAGTAATCTTTAATAGAATATTATTATTTTTCATTAAAATGGCTTAAAGATTTGATAATATTGATTAATTAGTAATGAATAGTTAAAGTTCTATTTTGATTTACTCCCTTTAATTAGGTTAAAAACTTAATCGTTTTCGATAAACAAGGAAATGATTAAAATGCATTATTGATTTAATTATTAATAATGCCCGATTGAGATGCGAATCGGTTAGAATGAGGGGTTATAAAGGGATTCCGGAAGGAATGATATAACTCACTTATGGAAAAGTTAATCGTAAAGTGCAAAAAATTGAAATAGCTTTCCGTTTAATAATTTTGTATAACTTTTCTGGCATCTGTTATCTAAATTAACATATTTATTTTTATTCATAATAAATAAAAATAATACTTATTCTTAATTTTTGTCAGAAACTAATTGAAGATTTAGAGTATTCAAATTAATTTCGGTTTGTGTGATACCTGGATCCATTTTTATTTCACATTTATGTTCAACAGAAATATTTCCATCATCATCATTAATAAATCTGACTACACAACCACATGGTAATATTTTGACATATTCATTGTTATTGTTCTCTTTTTTAGATTGGACTTGTTTATATTTATATAAACCTAATGCCATTGCACCAATTGAACTCAATATGAGTGAACCAACTATTTTATCATTTAGATATTGGAAAATACTTGACATGACTATTAAAATTAGTTATGATATTTCGATTTATATTGGTTGGCATATTCAACATGATATATCTGGTTTATCCAATACTAAAAGTTCATAACACCATCCACAACATTTAATCTTACTATTGTCTGATATTTTGACCAATTCAATACCTCCATAATCATAATGAAATGGACATAATACATGTTTACATACATCACAATGCTCATTATTCATAATTAACCATTTATTAAAATCAATGTCTATATCTGTTTTATTTCTCTCAATAATATATTTTCTCTCAACATATTGTTTGATTATTCCATTTGTCACATATATATATGGTTCTTGAGGTAATATTTTTTTTGGATATTTTTTATACAATTCTAATTCAAACAGTTCTAAATATGATCTATACTTATTATCTATCATTAGTAATGTTCCTAACATATGTGCATAGGGAGTATCAAAAAATTCTTTTTTAGATTGTTCAGATTGATTATATATTTTGATACATTTGTCAATGAATTTAAATAGACATTTATTATGTCCAAAATCATTCATTTTACATCTATTGCACCATGTTTTGTATCCATAACCATAATATTTTTCATTTAAGTAAATACTATTAATAGAACTTTGATCACTATTTGACATCATAATATTTTTCAATAATGACATGTCAATATCTTTGCCATTTATGTCTTTCTCTTTTTTGTCTATGTTTTGTTCACTGATAGTAAATCTGTCCACTTTTAACACAATATTTTTAGGTTTCCTCCAACTCATCACTATTCCTAATTTATCTTTCTCCGTTTTAATATCACAATCCATATTGTCCATTCAGAACTAAATGTTATAGTTTTATTAATAAATAATATTATTTTGCATTTATTAATATCAATTTTTTATTAATATTTTCATTCGAAAATGTAATCAATCATTTCTTTATCAAATTCGTCTAAATTGTCTAATTGTGTTGAATCATCTTGAGTATTATGAGTATTAGTTGGTTCAAGAATAGTATCTTTCTTTTCTAATTCAGACCAATAATCAATCACTTCGTCTAATTCTTCTTTCAGACTCATTATTTCTTTTTTGAGTTTGTCTGATTCCTTTGTCTTAGTTTGTTTTGGTTGTTGTTGATTTCGATTTTTGCAATATTGGCATTGTTGGCAATCACATTCACATTTATTACATAGATCATTCTTATTTTGTTTTTTCAATATAGTAGAACTATCATCATCTTTAGGTATTCTAATTCTGGACATTTTAGGAATAACAACATCATTGTGTGAAGTCTTTCTAATCTTTTGAGACATCTAGTATATGATTATAACCAAAAATAATATATTTATTTTTAATTGAATCTATTTCTGTCAATCTCACGATTTTGAATTGAAGAATACATTATTGTCTGTTGTAATCTGTAATCAATATTATTGATCTTCATATTAAGATAAACAACACTTATCACTAATATCAATAACAATATCTCTATGTAATTCTGCTTAATAAACAACATTAATTCATCAAATGTCATATGGATAAATTATTATATTAGTTATTCACAATTAAATTTATATTAACTTAATTGGATTCTTGTAAATTCTCATTGGATTTTTGTAATATGTCAATCTATAATTAATATCATCTATTACTATTGGCAATTGTGTTATGTCTCTAATTACATAATTTGGTCTAATCTTTCCATCATCAAAAAAATCATATCCTTTTATTAAATATCTATTTTCGAAATGTTCCCCGTTTTTTTTCTCCAATTTATCTAACAATAATGGATTCTCAATAAGTGATCCAATCTTATTGCTATATCTGACAATGCCGATTGTCCAAACATTCGAACAAAAACCTTCATATACATCTTTCATTGTATTACATAGTTTGATTACTTGATTAATGTCAGTTATGTTATTTGATTTATTTGCCATAATTTTCCTAATACTTTCGCCAATTGTCATTACTTGATTAGATGAAACCACATTATCAATATCAATTATTTCTCTTATTTTTGGATTGTTTATAAATCGACTAACCATTTTGGAATTGTAATCTGTTGTAACTCCAATCTTCATATTGTGTTTATGTCTAATATAATTGATTGTTTCTGTCACACCATTAATTAAATTTGTATAAGTTTTGTCCATCAATAAATCATATTGTATTTTTTCATAGTCATTATGCATCATTACAGATAATTTATTTAAATCGATAATCCTATCATTCTTATAACAAAACATATAGTCTCTGATCAATGACTTAACATTATCATAACTATTATTCAAATAGTGCCAATTGAAATGTTGTCTAATAACTTTCCTATCTAATGTTACTCCATACATTTTTAATGTTTTGTGGTAAGCATCAATCATAGCCATTGAATATGGATCTGTTAATATTCCATTAAATCCACCAATTATTAACCTAATTTGATTGTTAATTGATCTAGTGTATCTATTTCTAATTGTTGATCTAAAAGATGAATTATGGATTGACTTAATGTTAAATAACATACCTCTTAAAAGAGGATGATTAGCCCTAAAATCAGCCACTATTTTATGATAGAAATGTCTATCAACTATTCGTGATGACATTATGTTATTAATTTTATAGTTATTGATATTTAGTCATTGGTATTATTATTCAATTTTTGGTCAAAAAATTGAATAATATGATTGTTTAGTGTTGCTAATCATCCCTTTTCATATTATTCTGTTGCAATCCTGTTTTGTGACAAACCCTTGAAAAATGAACAATCAGCAATTCTATTCCCTCTTGATCAATGTTCTCAAAATGGTTGAGGTTATCTACTACCCTGCCAATCCATCTGGATCTGACATCGAAGATGATCCGGAAAGAAATTATGTTTGGTCTGTCAATAGCACTGATGGACAAAAGATCGTTTTAGAACGTGCATTCTATCCTCCAATTGGTGATATCTATGCAATTTGTGATTGTATGACAGAATATACTAAACACTATTATCTCAAAGTGAATAATTGGACAGTCACATTAAAAGTGGATCTTTTGGATATCTTGAAACATAATCATGTTCTTTGTGAGTTGTTCAAGAATGAATATGACCGTTCTATTCGTAATGCATTATTAGATATTGAGACAACACCAATCAGAATTATTTCACAATATCATAATGTTTCGCCAGCTCTGAAGAAGATTTTTATGAAGAACCTCATTAATGATGATCCCAAATTGGCAGGATCGTCAAGTGCTTCAACACCATTTGGAATCCCTTCACTTCTCAATATTATTTGTGGATATGTTGGTGATTACACCAACCATGAATCATATGTTGATCATTCACAATTTTATAGTTCTGAGGAGATCCGAATTGCACGTTGTACACAATTCAGACCAAATACATATCTGCAACATAGACCTGATCCATTCGATGATTTTTATGTTGAAGATGATGATGTAGTAGAATGGACATCTGCAACTGATCCATGTGACGCTTTGCAACATATGGCAGATTTGACAGAAGATGAGAATAAGTCTCCTCTGTTCGATCCATATGATGCTATCACAGAAAGAGAAAAGGAAGAGATCGAGGAGATCGAGAAAATTGAAGTGTTTGAAAATTTATATGAAATTCCATCATGGTTTGGATCAGAAGCAATCATAGCAATATGAAATCATTAAAGTTCAGCAAATAAATTTATCGTGTCTTGTTTTTTTTGTTTATATCTTGTTGAAAAATTTGAATTTATTATTATCAATTTCTAATGATAATGATGAATCTAATAAATTTGCAATACTAAATACTGAAATGGGGTTTTTAATTTTGGAGTCATCTAATAATAAATTGTCATTTGCCATCAAGAAGAATCCATTAACTACTCCACATATTAAGGAACTTAGGAAAGGTCAATGTATTGGTTGGTTTTCAGATGATATTCAAGATCAAAAAATGGAAAGAACATTCAGATATATTATTAAATTCACAGACATAGGAGAGAGTGTTTCATTCACAAAAGAACATGATTCTGAATATGACTATTTGCCATATATGCAATATTGTTCGCCATTACTTGTTGCTAGTATTTCTAAAGAGATGTTCAAAACAGCAATGAATCAATCTACAGAAGATGATATTACATCCAATACTGCAGTCATTCAGCCAATTATGAAGTTAAATAAGAGAGCCATTAACTTTATTGAGAAACTTAATAAACATGTATCGAAATATGTTATCAATATTAAAAAATATGACATTCCAGATCTATATCATTTCACATTAGAATCAAAAAGTACTAAGTTATGTGACATATTACAATATGCATATTTAATTAGTTATATTTTACAATGTTTGACATTTGGTTATTATGAAAAACCTGTTAATGGTTCTTTAGAGAAAATATTAAAGATCATGAATGATTTGAATCTTCCATATTATATCAGATATCTCTTCAAGATTTATTTCATAAATAAAAGTGAGTTCGATAAATACAAAACACAAATTCAAGGCAATAACAAAATAATTATGGAATATGGAAATACACAATCACAAAGATGTTCACATATCACTAATGGTATGATTTCATTTTGTAAAGAATCCAAACTAAAAAATAAGAATATTAAGATTATTGATTTAGGTTGTGGTGAAGGATATTATATTCGTGAACTAGTCAGACTATTAACTGATAAGGAGTTCAAATTTGAATATTATGCTCATGACATTGATCCTTCTGAAATGGAGTCAATCGAAAAACTTGTCGAGAACAATTCTGATTATAAATGTGTAAGACCCATATCAAAATATGATGATCTTGTCAAGATAATTAATACATTCAAGAATGATGATAATGTTTTTGTGATATTTAGTGAAGTAATTGAACACATACCATTAGACAAAATAGACAGTTTTATGTCTGGATTATTGGAATTAAGATTTAATAAATTGATGATCACAACTCCACAAAAAGAATTTAATAAATATTACATGATGGATGAAAAGGAATTTAGACATCCAGACCATAAACAAGAATTTACAAAACAACAATTTGTGGATTATATTGAGAAACTAACACAAAATAAAAAACTAACAATAACATATCAAATGATTGGTGATAAAGTAGATGGCATTAGTATGTCTCAAGGATATTTGATTCAAAAAGATATTTAATACAAAAAATTTGAAGATATAACTATTTTTATTTATTACATTACTGACCATAAAATAATAAATAACATATTGTGAAAATTGGAAATGACAGAGACCAAAAATAATACAAAATATAATCTAACACCAAATCAAAATAACAGGATTCTGAAATGTCAAAAGTCAAAAGTTAATTTTATATCAGGAACAGTAAGTCCTGCACAATCAGCAAGAAATGTCAAGTCTTCTAACTATGTTAAAGAAGACATTGAGTCGTTGGAAGTTGGATTGAAATATTTACTTGAATCATATGGAGATGATTTATCATTAAGTATTCAACCCAAATTTATGGGCTCAAGATTTAATATGTATCTTTTTAAGAATGATATTAATAGTTGTTATTGTGTGACACGATCAGGAGTATATTGCACATTACCTAGATGTAAATTAGAACCATTATACAAAATAATGACAGAAAGATTAAATAAATTTATGACAGAGAATAAGATTAAAATGATCATTCTTGACGGTGAATTACTTCCATGGTCAGCATTAGGAAAAGGATTAATTGAAGATGATTTTTTGCCAGTGGATAAAGGATTGGAAATTGAAATAGAGATGATGAAGAAGTATGATTTTGATACACAACTCAAAAAAATCAAAACAAAATATGAAGAGATAGATAAGTTTATTAATAATGATAGTAAGTCAAATGCAATTAAGAAATTTGGAAAAGATAAGATAACAGATTATGAGAAGAATCAAGAATTGTTGAGTATTCAAGATACAAAGACAATGGAAAAATTATATACTACATTTCATGACCAAATGACAAAATATGCTGGTTATGATATCAAATATGACATAAATAATAAGAATAAAGATATTGAATTAAGTTATAAAGCATTTGGAATACTCAAGATATGTTATGATGATGGGACAGAGGCGATACCATTATTAGACCAAACATATAGTCAGAGTGAGATGTATGAAATAGTGTCAGATTCTGAATCAAAAGATGATAACCAATTAATTATTACAGGAATCACGAAGGATAATTTCAAAGAGTCATACCAAAAAATCAAAAAATATTATGACAATTTGACTTATGATAAAGGATTTGAAGGAATTGTTATTAAACCTGAATACATTGAGAAAGGAAAATTGCCATTGATGAAATGTAGAAATACATCATATCTTACAATTATATATGGATATGATTATATGATAGAGCCAAAACTAAGTAGATTAATTAAAAGTAAATCTACATCAAACAAGATCAGACAATCAATCAAAGAATTTGAGTTAGGTATGGAGATGTTAAAGATAGAGTATGAACAGATTGAGATGAGTGATGATTATTATGGTATTGTGGCAAAAATACTATTCAATGAACATATCACTAATAAATTAGATCCAAGATTATAAATCTGACATTTGAAGTATGTAAGTGAAAAAATTGAAATAGTATTAATATAGAAGACCTATTTGTTTATTTTGATGACTATAAACAAATAAACAAATAAACAATTAATCATTAATTATTAATAATACTTAATAATGAGTGAGTCGAAAGGGAAAAAAGATATGACTGATTCATCTAGCGATTTAAGCAGTGGATCAGACAGTGATACAAAAAATAAACAGGAAAAAATGGCAGATGGTGATTCAGACATCAATTCTGAGTCAGACACTGACTCAGATGCAGATGTATCTTTACTTTCTGAGAATAATTCAGCGAATGGGGCAAGTTCAATTTCATCTGATAGAAACATTTTGAAGAAGGAACTGAAAGAACAGAATGATAATTATAATCTGCGTGTGATAACATTTAACTTACTGACACCTACTTATGCCACACAAAATTGGTTCCATTATTCAAGAAATAAGGATCTGTATTTTGTGAATAGATTAGCAAAGATGGCGAAATTATTGAGATCATGGACAAAAGTGAATTTCATAATTTGCTTTCAAGAGATGAGTAAGGAATGGTATACAATATTGAAGGAACATCTTAGACACTACAAATATGATTTAATAGGTGAAACATATCAAGGTGATTTATTTGGTATTGGTATTGCATATCCTATGAATCATTATAGTTATCATTCTAAATACGATCATACAGTGGGTGATTCAATTCGTGATGTTTGTAGTATAGCCAAAGAATACAAAAAAGGAAAGGAAAATGAGAATATTAAAATTGATGGAACTATTAAGGATTTGGTAAGTTTAATTCGTAATGGTGCTCACCATACTAATAAAATGCTAACTGTTGTTCTTGATGCAAAATATTGTGGAAAATCAGTTGGGAAGAAAATAATGATTACAACATACCATATGCCATGTCAATTTGATAACACATTACTTATGTTCATGCACATTTATGGACTAAAGAACAAAATCAAATCAATTCATACAGACATATCAAAACTCTTGCAAAAAGGGGAAAAACTGTATAACATATTGGCAGGTGATTTCAATATTGTGAAAAATGGAGAACTATATAATGCATTAACAGAACAACTAACAGAGAATGATAAGAATATTAATAAGATCATTGAAGATATGAAGGTTATTAATATTGAGATGCCGAAATTAGGATTAAGATCAGCACATAATGTAATACATAAGAAGGAACCGAAATATACGAATGTATTAATACAAAAGGAAAAAAAGTTTGTGGATTGTATTGATTACATATTAATTGGGGAGGATGTTGATGTAAGGTCGTGTATGGTTGGATTAACAGTGAATCATCCTGAAAACACATCATATCCTAATTCACTTTGTCCATCTGATCATCTTCCTTTATCGGCATCATTAATAATGAAATAATTTATTTATATTTTTGGATATATGACTTAAATAAAAATAATTAAATAAGTAATATTGATAATGTCAACTTCAAATTCATCAAACACAACATACAAGAAACTAGTATTAGATCCTAAATGTCTTAAGCCAATGTCACAAGTCAATGATAAATTAGTTTACATTGATGCAATTGTAGCACTTAATCAAGCACTCAAAGAGCCGAACATCACAGTAAGTGAGAGGAATGTATTAGAATCATTTATGAAAGAGGTCAGAAAGAATAGATTTCTACATTAATCACATGCTATTCTAGAATGGTCAAAAATATGATGCAACATTTATTAATAATTTTATTTATTAGATTGATAAATAAAATCAATTAATCCAAAAAATTGAAATAATAATTCAAATATTAATCTATCTATCTTAAATAGATTAAATTAATATATTTGACAGATTTGGTTCTCAAAACATGACACATCAATTTAGTCGTAATCATCCTTCATATACTGATTTTAGATTGTTCCATATGGAATATGTAATGAAAACAATCAACACAATGTTATTCCAATTTACATTTATGCTCAGTATATGTGGAGTGACAATCTTGAACAATATTTATCCAATGATGTTTAAGATATATCCATATGGAACAATTATTGGATTTATTGGTGGCAGTATTGTGATGATCAATGTCTTATATTCAAAAACAATCAAAAATCCAATGATAAAAACATGGTCATTCTGTCTATTTCATTCACTCATCATATCATCTCTATTTAATCGTCATAATGATTTTGTTCTTTTTGGTAAGTCAGTAGTTGTATTTCTTTTGGTGTTGATGTCAATTTTAATGATTATTTCACATACTATTGATCATATTATTGGCCAGATAAATATGGAAAAATACAGATTGAAACCGATAAATAAAAACATTATAAATATGAATCTTATTATTTACACATTAGTAAGATTGACCAAAAATACAAATACAATATCAGAATTATTTTACATTTTGGATATTGTATTTTTGATTGTGTTAGTTTTTGTTATGGTATTTGATATGACATATTTTTTAGGTAAATCAGAAGATATGATTTATTCAGGATCAAATAATAGACAGAATAATCTTTATGTTAATCAGACAATGGATATGTTTATTATAATGACTCACATCTTTATCAGAATCTGCACAATTATGGAATATTAACTTTATTTATTTGATTTGGAATAATTAAAATAGGTTTGATACAATATAATGAATAGTAATCGTGATTTACGTGATTCAATTAAAATTCCACAACCACAAACTAAAATACTCAAACAAACTAAACATGACATTATTAAAAAGTGTTATATGAATGATGATTTGCAAGGATTGATCACTAAAATGAAGACCAGGGGATTGACTAAAGACATGATTAAGGAGAAAGTTGGTTATCTTACAAAACCATGTATAGATGAGATAAAAAATGAACAACTTACATTACAAAAACAAAATATCCAACAAATAAATCAAAAAAATAATAAAGTAAGTAATATGGATGATGAGACTATTGAGAAAATTATTGTTGAAGCAGTGAAAGATGAGAATATCATGAAAGATGTTATTTTGTTTAAGAAGATGAAAACCAAAAATAATGAAAGTAATATGTGCAAGATTCCAATTATAAATAAATTTTTATGTTGAAAAAATGACCTAAATATATAAATAATATGATTAATTAATCTAATTAAAATTAATTAATCAAGATACATAATGTCAGAAATAGAAAGACCCAAAACATCAACAATTAATGATAATAAATATTACAATGTTCAGGATCTAAAGAATTACAATAAGACATATTTCTATGGATTTGTCAAGACACCAAGAGAAATTATTGAACGAAAGAAGATTCCAAAGAGTGAGTTTATTTATGCTACATACAATGAGAATAAAGAGAGTTGGACAATTTACAAAGAGAATGAGAAATTACCTAACAAAGCAATCTTATACATATCCAAATCATGGACAGAATCAAATGTTCCTAAAATGATTATTCAAAATGGAAATGACAATGCAGAAGTTAAGAATGATGAGGAAAATGAATGTCAAGAAGCACCAGAGATATTAGAACTTGAGGATGAGGAAAAATTTAAAGATGATGAAGGTAATATTGTCGAGATTGAAACACGTGGTGAAAGATCACCAGATGGAATATACTTTTTGGTTAAAGATGTAGCATGCGCTTTTGAAATTCCCAATTTGATCAGATCTATAGTCAATAAGGATTCATTATTTATAGAAAATATCCACTACAAAAAATTTATCACACATAAATTAATCCAAACTGTAAATAAGGCTAACAAAAAAGAGACTAAGATGACAAAATATTTATTTATCACATACAAAGGAATGTTAAAAACTCTTTTTGGAAGTAAATCAGGCAGAGCAGACAAATTTGTAGATTGGGCCACAAAAACATTATTTACAGCTCAAATGGGAGAAAAGGAGGATAAAGAAGAACTTGCATCTAAATTAATCGGTATTCCTGCCAAATCACTAAGACAAGTATTATCAACAAGTACATCATCAGTTCCATGTTTGTATAGATTTTCATTAGGTAAGGTCAAAGATCTTCGTAAATCAATGAAAATTGACAAAACAATTCCAGATGACAGCATTGTAATTAAATATGGTTTTACAGATGATCTGGTCAGAAGAACTAATGAACATATCAAGACTTATGGAAAGATCAAAGGATGTAAATTTGAATTAATGAATTATACATATATTGATCCAAAATACTTATCAGAAGCAGAAGCACTCCTGAAAGATTATTTAATTAAAGTTGGAACTCAATTGAAATATGAAAATTACAAAGAATTAGTTATAATCAATATGAAAGATGAAAAATTAATTATTAGACAATTCAAAATGATTGCCACTACATATGCAGGTTGTGTGAAAGATTTGCTATCTAAGATAGAGAATTTACAACATCAACTAGAAATAGAGAAGATCAAACATCAAAAAGAACTTGATGAAGAAAGACATCAAAAAGAGTTGGCAATCGAAAAGAATAAATGTCTTATTGAAAAGAATATAAATCTAGAACAGAAAATGAAATATGAAACAGAGAACTTAAATCTAAAATTGCAATTAGAGATTATGAAGAATAGTCAGAAAAAACAGAAGAAATAGATAATTACTAATATTATTAATTGGCATAATCAATAATATTAATTATTTTAACAATTTACTTACTTTTTTGGAGTATTTGATCTATATATTTTCCTGTTTTGACATCATAAGAAATTAGGCCAAGTTTTTTCAATCTACTTAATATTGCACATTCTGTTCGTTTATGTATTTTTGCAATTTCTGCAATTTCTGTTTTTTTATAATAATTATCTGTTAATAATGTTTCTTCATCAGATGTCCAATATTTGTTTTTATTATGTTTGTTTGTTAATGACAGATTTTTTTTATTTAATAATTCCTTGTAAACCATAATCATAATATAAACATCATTTTTTGCATCATGAATACCAATTGGAATATTTCCATATATTATTTCATACAATTTAGATAATTTATAGGATTTATTAAATATTTTTTTGGAAAGTTCAAAAACACAAATTGCTTTTTTAGATTGTTTGAGTTCAAGTAACTTATTTAATATTGTTTTATGATTTAGTCTATAACATTCATTAATCAAAATACTGAAATCAAAAGCAATATTGTAAGCCATAATATAATCGCAATCCAATATACATTTACCAAAATCGCCATCTAGAATATCTTTTAACAATAGACCATTTTTATTGACAATATCAATAGTTATGCCATGTATGTCAATTGATGATTTTGATATTTCCTTAAAATCATCTGGCTTTCTGTATACAGATTTTATTTCACTCAGATCGACATTCAAGTCATTATTTTTTATCAAACACCATCCAATTTGCAATATTCTTGATGTTGAATATCCATAATTATTTACAAATGATGGATAATTATCATATGATGATAGTAGTCTGATATCAATTTCATCTTCATCATTTGCACTAATGTCAATATTATTAGCTGTTTTATCAGGTAATCCTGATGTTTCCAAATCTATAAACAAAATAGACATTAAACTGCATTTTTATTCATTATGTATTATTTAAATTATTTTAGCAATTTACTTACTTTTTGGAGTATTTGTTTTTGATCTAACATTTGATATTTATCTTTTTGAACATTTCTTTCCATTCATTCGAATCTCTAATTACTTCTCCAATATCTATAATAAATTTCTGTTTATTATTGTCCATTGCATCATTAAATAAGTTATCAATATCTTTAATGCCTCTTTCTATACTTCTCAGAAAGAATCTTTTAGCTATTATTATTGGATCAATGTCAATAAAGAATTTATGATCTGCACGAACATCCAATACATAAGGTTTCAGATGGATTGTTCTATTTTTGAATTCAATTTCTGGATCTGGATAATTCAATCCAACAAATACAATATTTTTTGCCTTTGTATTATTAATTGTATTTGTAATTATTTTGTCAAGATATTTTTGGCATTCTTGAGCATAATCTTTTTTGAATTCATTGAGTGTTTTGCTATTTTTCTCTTTAAGAATCATGAATTTAGTAATAACATCATCAATATCAATGACTTTAACATTTTTGAATTTCTTTTTAATAATATTGCCTAGAGTTGTTTTACCTGATCCAGGAGCACCACTAATATGGATGATCATTTATAATAATATATAAATATATAAATCATTATTCATCAATGAATAAACATATTAAATATGCCAACCAGATGAATGGATATATTTAGAATCGAATATATATATAGAGACATATACATATACACATACAATGTCAGGTTATGGAGATTATTTGTTATTAAGTTCATTTCAGTCATATGCATCAAGTGCAATTCAAACAGGATATCCAATGATTAATTTTTTAATATTAATGTTTACAACAATAATTGTGAGTATGTCGTTACAGTCATTAAGTGGGACATCATTAAGTGAATGGATTAGATGGATTAAACGGAAATTCAAAATAGATAACAAAAAATCTGTTGAATATGAAGGAACAATTATTACTACTGGTGAGAAACTTAAAGTCAATTTCCCTATTGAAATAACCGGTATTAATGCCCATATTTCCAAACATTGCAAAAATATTAAAAAAATTAAAATTATTAAAGAGAATTCTGAAGGCGATGAATTATCTTTCCTAATTGAAAACTGTAAAGATGAATTGATTGATGATGATATATATATGAATACTTATCAATATATGAGATCGTCAAATGACTCAAAAGTTATATTCACACATTATTATCTAGAATTGTATTCCAAATATCATAATGTTAATTACATTGTTGATAAAGTCGAAAAATGGAAACACGAAGTAGAAGATTATTTTAGAGATAAATATATCAAAGATGAAAAATGTTTTGTTTATTGGTATAATGAAGCCGAATTTCCAATGTGCAAGATGAAATATGAACAATATAGTATTGATCCAAATAGAACATTCAATAATTTGCATTTTGAAGGAAAGGATGAATTTATGAGAAAGGTTAATTCATTTTTGAATGACAAAGATAGATATGAAAAAGTTGGTAAACCACATACATTAGGTATATTATTATATGGTGATCCTGGATGTGGTAAGACATCAATTATTAAAGCATTGGCAAACTACACCAATAGATTTATTCAGTATATACCACTCCAAAAAGTAAAAACCAATACAGAATTTAGAAGATTGTTCTGTTCAAAATATATTAATGATTTCAAGATCGATATGGATCAAAAAATTATCGTTCTAGAAGATATCGATTGTCTGTCAGATGTAGTCTTGGATAGAGCAATTGATTATAAGATAAATAATCAATCTGACAATTATTCTAATAATGATAATGAAAATAAATCAAATTATGAAGATCAAAAAAGAGTTGTCAATGTTTCGTCAAATGAAATGAAAATGATTGAGAGTGATAAACAAAAAAAGAAAGATAAAATGGAAATGATGGCTATGATGAAAATGATTGGTATGAATAAATCTAAAAATGACCAATATGACAATGATCAATTAAACTTGTCAGAAATATTGAATTGTATTGATGGTCCATACAGACAAGACGGAAGAATTATGATTATTACAACAAATTATCCAGACAGATTAGACAGAGCTTTAATTAGAAGTGGAAGAATAGATATCAAATTAAGATTATCATTATGTTCTACTAAAATAGCTAATCAAATAATCAAAATGTATTATGGTGATGATGTTCCTGATTTAGCAATACCAGAAAGAAAGATATCCCCAGCCGATTTAGTTGGTTTGTGTTTTGGCAATAAATCATTCAATCATTTTGTCAAACATACTGGATTCAAATTACTTAAAGACCATAAATCTAACTCTAAATCTAATTCCAAATCTAATTCTAAATCTAAATCTAATTCCAAATCTAATTCTAAATCTAGATCAAAACCAAAATCTAATCAAGATGTTCATGTTATTAAATTTAAGAAATCTGAATAATAAATATTCTAATGAATGATTCATGAGAATATGTTTCTTTTTATATAATTGATATTGCTATTGTTGTCTGAATAATATAACAACAATATATTTCTGCATTTAATGGCCAATATAAGAGATATTGCGTTATGAATTAAATTAAAAATACCCCATTAACAATTTTTTTATAATCGATTAAATATAATATACTAATCACATGACATCTAACAATGGATTGAAAGTATGTACATTTAATGCTAAGTGTGACGACTTTGATTATAAATGCTGTATCAAAGAAACTTGTCTTACCGGTTGTGGTAAGAAAGGCAAATGCTCAAAGACCAAATCTTGTCTCAAAAATGACACAACTGTTATGCCTGACAGTTTAGTTGGTGCTATGATTGCATTGACATTGATCCCTTCCAATGCTGATATTTACAATATTCAAAATGTTAAAAATAAATGTGTTGTCGAACATCTCCTCAAAGAACTTGCCCGTGTTCATGATGTTTTGTCAGGTTTTGACCCTTGCAATACAACTATCGACCATGCCTCTTTAATGAACCTCATCTGCAAATTGAATGATATGTCCGGTTTGTGTGATGATGCTGTCACCGTTAAAGATGCCTTAATTGATTGTGATATCTGCAATTTGGATTATGTTGATCCTAAATTATTGGTCCCTGGTTCAAATACTACTGATTCTGAACTCATCCAAATCATTGCCAAATTCAAGAATGTCTCTAAATATGATGCATATTACAGTGGCACTTGTTTGACTCTCGTCAGAAGATCTCTCGGTCTCTGCCCTGTTACTAAAGAAATCCCTTGTGTTGATTCCTTGGTCCTCTTCTTCAAATTCAATGAAAAGAGCTTTGTCAATGTCAATATTAATATGGGTGATCTTGCCGATTCCCTTGAAGAATTGTCTTGCAAGAGATCTAAAGTTGGTAATGTTGTCTCTTTCTTAAAAGAACATAAAGATTGTGGTTCTATTCTTTTGGCCGGTCCTTTAGGTGATGTTGATTATGATGTCAGACAATTGCTATATGCCGGTGATGGTGCTATCCCTGATTTGGCTCAAAAATTCGTAGCTAGTGGTTCAAAAGCTTCACCTGTTCCATCTGATTTCCCTTGTGAATTAGACACTCCTCTTTATGAATGTCTTGAATTCCTCCTCAAATCATGCCGTGGTGAAATTGTCCCTTACACATGGCTCTTACAATATATTAGATTGAAGAGCTGTAAACAATCCTGCAGAAAATCTTGCTCTAAGAAATCTACAGAATCCAAAGTCTGCTCTTCTGCACCTAAAACCAACAAATGTGCCAAACACTCAGTTGAAGACTGCAGAAATTGCAATCCTGTTGTTCACTTCGATGATTGCAATAAATGCCCTAATGTCCCTGTCACAAATGTTGCCCTTGTTAAGAACAGATCTCAATTAAGATCTCTCAAAAATAAGGCCGATAAAACTCATTCCTCTCCCAAACATGAATCTAAACATGAATCCAAATCATGTTGTGGATCTTGTGCTAAAGGTGGCAAATGTGAAGGTGATAATAAATCATGTGATCAACCTGCCTGTGTCTCCTCGAATAAATGTTGCGAATCTAAATGTGTTAAAGTTGTCAACACTTGCAACAATTGCCCTGTCAAACCTAACCAATGCAGAAATACTGATGCCCAATGTGAAATTAAATGTGTCAGAAAATGTGAATATAATTGCTGTGATACTAAACACAGTGTCAGAGTCAACACCTGCAAGGATCTCTGCAAAGATGAAAAATGCGGTTTGAATCTCTGTGAAAAAGAACATTGCCACGATGATAACTGCAATTATTGTGATGTTGTCACTGTTCTCAAGAACTCTCTCTCTTTGACTAATGCTATTGAAAAAGTCTGTGATGTCAACAACAGATATACCGGTTTCCACAATCATTTTAACAAATGCCTTGACTGCAAATATCCTAGAGGTATCTTCCAAGCTTGGGCTATGTGTGATGATTATTCTAAACCTTGTAAGGCTACTAGAACCATTGACAACAATTCCGAATTATTGGCTATGGATCACTTCTTACTCAGCTCATGTTTGAAGAATAATGTTGTCTGTGCTTCTTTGTCTGATTTGTGCATCGAAAAATGTGGTCAATCTGTCAAAGATCTTATTGCTCAAGGTAAATTCAATGGTGCCGTTAAGATGCCATTTGCAGATGCCACTTTGGGTTCACCTGACAAATCATCTCCCTATGTCTTTGATTATGAAGGTGCAGTCATTAAATCATTCTTCACTCATAGAGTCTATTGTGTCTGTTTAGACTTCCCTTACAAGAAGAAGGGTTGTGAAGTCGAATGTGATGAATCACTCCATGGATTAGGTTTGACTACTTTCTGGTCTGCTATTTCCAAATATGATTCAGAATCAGTTGGTATTGAAGTCTTCCAAAGATATGGTCTTGACAAACATGAATATTTCAGAAGCTTCTTCTGGAATACATGTATGAGAAAATCTCTCACTGTCAAACCTGTTACTGAATCTTATTCTGCTGGTGCTCAATATGTTGATAAGGTTTATGGTAAAGATTGCAGTTCCGATGTTTTGGTCTCCTTCCGTAAGAGATCATCAATCACCGAATCAGAATTCTATAAACATCTCCTCTGTGTCTTGAGCAACTCTGATAGCAGAGATCGTTTTATCATTACTATTGCCTTCATGGAAAGTCTCTACAAAGTTGAAAAGATGAAATGCCATCTCAGTAATAATGTTTGTGACCTCGTCACCGTTCTTGATGATGCTCAAACTGTCAAGAACTTATTCACATTCTTGTCTTATTGTTTCTCCGAAAAGAGAGTCCATGGTGGTGTTTCTTCCACTGTTGATTCCTTATTAGCCCTTGTATTCACAGGTCTTAATGGTCTCAATTCACTCCCTCCTGCTACTACCATTGCTTGTGATGGTTCTTCTAATGATATCGGTTTGACTAATGAACAAATTGATCAATTGGGATCTTTGATCACTGTTTTGAGTATTGCACTCCAAGATAACAATGTCCTTGTTGAAGTATTGGCTCGTTATGCATCAAGATCATTATCCGTTGATGGTTCTTGCTGTGGTTGCACTGTCAATGCATCTGATGTTGATAGTGTCATCAGAGATATGATTTCCAAATATGATCTTGTCCCTGCTTGTGATAAGACTACTGATGATATCATTGCCGTTCTCAGAACTCTCTTCTGTGGAACACCTTCATCTGTTGTCCTTTCCAATCTTTTGGAAGTCATTAAATGTGATACATCCATTAGAGTTCTTTTGGCTATCATTAACACTCCTGTTTGCAAGATTGCCGAAAGTAATGTCACATAATTTTAATTCTAATTCTAATTTAATTCGAAAAATTGATTCTTAAATATTTATTGATATACATTATTAATAAATATATTACTTTTTCTCCTATGTCTAATCGATATACCGATCATCTCAGTGCACTCAACAATATCAGATGTGTTCTTAATCGTGCTAAATCTCTCATTCAGAATCAAAATCTAAATCAAAATCAAAATCAAAATCAAGATCAGAATCAGATAGAAGAATTAAAAGAGTGTGCACTCTGTCCAATCACTTATTCAGAAATTGACTCAAAAAATTTATCAGAATCAATAACAATAATTAATTCAAAACAACAATTTACATCTGATGAAGAAGAAAAACTTCAAAAAGAAAATTACATATTTAAATCTGGAACAGGAACATGTAGTCATGTTGTAGTCTATGATATTGATTCTGCATATGAATGGTTTATAACTCGTGATAAATCAGATCCTACTTCTAGACGTGAATTATCACAAGATGAAAAATCACGTATTATCTTCAGATACAATATGAAAAAATATTATTCACAAAATCCTACTCCTGATATTATCTCAAAATTATTCTCCAAATATGTTGATCATCTCAAATTATTTCATATCATAGAAACAGATCTCAATACTGACGAATTTAAAATATTGAAATGTCATTTAACACCTGAACATCTTCCTAATTATATGAATGTCTCTCGTGAAGATGCCCAAAGTATTTTACTTAATGCTTTATTCAATAATGATCCATTTAGTTGGATTATTAGACCATCCAAATATAAAGGATCTGAATTTGTCAAAAGAGAAGATGGAACTATTCATCCTATGTCTGAATATTATGTCATCACTTATTATGATCAAAATAGTAATCAGTTTTACAATCATCTTATTGAAAAAATCTATTCATGTGGTTGGTATACTGGAACCGGATCTTACCAAAAATCAACTAAAACAAATATCGATGTCCTTGATCATAATCGTATTAAATGGTATCCTACATTCTTTGATATCCTCAATTCAAAACTCCTAGATATGACTCATTGTCTTAATATTTCTAATTATGATCCCTCTGTTCTGAATGTTAATAAATCTAATAAACAAAACCAAAATGAAATACAAATCAACTCAGAAACAAAATCAGAAACAAAATTAGAAATTAAGGATAGTGATGTAGTCAGTTCCATAATAGATAGTAGTGTCACAACTAATAATGCCAATCATGAAAAACCAGATGTTATTCGTAATTGTTCCGATGAAATAGATATTTCTGATATTATGGATAAAAATGGATAATGTTATTCTTCAAGATTTCCAAATCATCCTTATCATGTATAAGTCTTGATATCATTATCGACCCAGGATCAACATAATCATTATATTTTGATTTGTATATCTTGTCAAATGTTCCACTCTTTACAATTCTGATTTCTGTGACTAATCCCAATTTATCTTGAATGATTTTATTTATTTTGATTGTCTTGTCAATATTATCATCAAATAATTCAATATATAGTTTCAATATATTGTCTTTATTATTATTGACAAACATACCATGAATTATTTGGGTCATTTGAGTTATTTCATTAATAACATAACAATAATCTTTCATATTCAATTTCTCTATCAATATATCTTCTATTTCTGAAGGTGTGATGACTTTATTATTAATTCTTAATAATTCTGTATCTTTTGAAATAATTTCTATTTTAGGTAATCCGACAATATCAATATTATTTTTTTCATCATAATAATATCCAATAAATCTTACTATTTCTGAGGTGGCATATCTTAATAGACCTGTTTTTACATTTGATACTACAATTTCATATAACTGATTTTTCTTCAAATTCCTCACACCACATGCTGTTAATTCTGACTTATCATTTATTACTTTATTCTGTATTGTTTTGATGTATTCATCATCTATTGGTATGAATTCATAATATCCTTTCCTTGTGTCAATGACATAATAATCATTATTGTCTTTAGAATCATTAGAATAAAAATTATAACCAATAGTTGCTTCAGGAATTTGATATATTGGACTGTATACAGAAATAGAACCAATCATTTTTTTGATTTGGTTATATAAACATTTGTATGGTCCAGATTTATATGTAATTATCACATCTAATTCAGGCCATAATTTATTAATAATATTTGTCAATTCATTTTTGTCAATATTTATGAATATCTTCACTAATTCATCATATCTAGTCTCATTTATTAATTGTATTTCTGTTAGTATTTGTTTCTTAAATCTTGTCATTATCTCAATCATAATAAGTAATTGTCTTGGTGTTATGAGGAAAAGTCTTTTCAATTGTTTATTCAAAATAGAATATTTAACACTCTCATAATAATATACCATATCATTCGTATTCCTCATTAAACTTTCTGGTCCTGTTGTATTATTTCTTAAATATGTCAGGGTTGTCATATCTGAAAAATATCTTCTAATAATATATGTCTGATATGATGATACATTTATTCCATCACGAACCATCATATCCTTCATATGCCACATAAATAAAGTGTTATTTGAATAATCTGCTGGAAATACACTCTCAATTAATGCTAAATATGTGAGATCTAATTTTTTTTCATAACTAGGTATGATTTTCTGTATAATTGAACCATTAGATAGAATGAACCATTCAGGGAGATTAATTTTTGATTTTCTTATTTTTTTGGCATAATCAATATATGTTTTAATTTTATTTTTTGACACATTCAACATATCCTTGTCATGAAGTATCTTTATTGGCAAAATATGATTGTTATTCATATTATTCCATACTGTATGTAATGATGATGTAAATTGTGTTAATACATAATTAAATACATTATTGATATATTGTGTTTGTGTTTTTTCCTCTGATTTGTTGTCTAAACCTAAATTAAAATTATAATCTTGTTTGATAGAATACATATGATCTGATTTGATAGAATACATATGATCTGATTTGATAGAATACATATGATCTGATTTGATAGAATACATATGATCTGATTTGATAGAATACATGTTTTTGTATCTATCATCAATATCCGAAACATTAGAATTTCTAGTATATGATGGATATGACATCATCAAATTATTATTTTTTTGTATATTCATATAAACAAATAACTATTTTAAGTCTGAGAAATACAACATACTTATCTATGTCTAAATTTCATCAATTCTTCTTTCATGATCTTCAAGTCTTTCTGTAATGTCTCCAAGTTTCTTGTCAACTGAATCTGACAATCTATTATGTTGTGCCAAACTGCAATATGTTCCATCTACATATTGTTTATATTCTTCTAATTCACTTCTTAATAACTTGACTGTCATAATAAGTTTCTTAATTATTTCATCCTTTGAATCTGTCTCTTCATTTATTTCTATGTCTTTCATTTTTGGTTTTGGTTCATCTTTCGGTTTTGTTTTAATATTTGTATTTAATTTAGGAACATTACTTTCAAATCGTGAATTCTTTAACAAATCATCCATTAATTCCAATCCTGACATCCCCTTCTGTTCAGTCATTTTCGTCAATTTCTTTTTTGTAGACATTCTTTATCCTTTGATTTATTTTTTTATTTAGATATATTATCTCTTAGTATTAATAACTCATACTTTCATCTTTTTATAAATTAATACTCCATATCAATTTATAAATTATAATTATTCTTCACTGACTTCTTTTGGTGCATTCATATAATATAGTTTCCTATACTTCTCTAATGAATTCGTTAACATTGTATTTTCCTGCTCTAATTGTCTCACATTTTGAGATAATACCATAATATATTCTTCCATTAACTTCATTCTCAATTTGTCTGTTCTACTATCAATCTCCTTATTATGCAATGTCATGTCTCTAATTTCCCTCTTTAACATATCTTTGACTGATTGCGGAACTTTTCTTCTCGGTCTCTCTTTTAATTCATCTGAACTAACAACTTTTACCTCATCCTTTACACATAAATCTGTTGAATCACCCGAATCATTTGATTCAGTTGAAGGTGTAGGTATAGTGATTTCATTTCCTTGTGTTGAGTATATAATGCCCATTTTATTTCTCGATTTAATATAAATATTTATTTTTGTCTTTATGTATATTTTATATTAAATTAATTAATTTATTTTTCCATTTGTTTTAATTTTACAATCTTGACAATTGATGATTCATTATTCTTATTATTATTTGTATTATTATTCTTTAATGATAAATTATTTAATTCTTTGAATGATAATTGTTTACTCTTAAATAAACATTTGGAAAAATATGGACACATTCTGCAATCAAAATATCTTTCATTAGATTTGATTTTGCCTCTTGCTATTTGAAGTGTATCTGTTACATATTTTTCCATATTCGGAAAACTTGACTTATAATTATCTGGTATTAATTTTATTGTTTCCTCTGTTTGTGGATATATATATAATCTATGTCTGTCTTTTGTCAAATACTCATTCACATTGACCAATGATTTCTCATATACTTTCTTCATTAGTTTATTTATCTCATAAAACTGTGTAAATGTTGTAATATGATTGAAAAATGGTGATCTTTCATGTCCATATGCCCATGTGCTAATCATGTTCTCTGTTGATTTTAGATCGGTATTCATATAATAATCAACCATCCATGAAAATGTTTTTAAATAATCATTAACCATGCCTTTCAATCTTCCATTAGATAATTCTAATACATCATATTGATATCTTTTCATTTCGCGGTCCACTCTTTTGATCTTTCTCTTTTTCCAATCATAACCTAAATCAAGACCTCTTGAATTTAATATATTCATCCATACACCTGCCTTCCATTCAAGTAAATACAAACTTATTTCTTTATCTGTTATTGGCATTTGGTTATGTGGTGTCATTAATCTCATATTATTGTAATCGAACGAAAAATCCTTAACATACCTATCCTCACTCATTTCTATTCTGTCTACATCTATCGGAATATTCTTCTCATTCAAATCCTTCTCTAATTTATCAATCATTGTTTTGATATCATGTTCATTTTTATTCTTTTTAGATCTGTCATTATAAATAAATCTTGGTTCATTCTTTAATAATATTTCATTATCTGAATAAACTCTCTTTGCATATGTATCAATATCCTTTATTTCTATTTTCACCATGAGATCTCCATATTTCTTCCCTGTTATTGTTGTGATTTTATCAAGATCATCTTTCATACTCAATATTAATTGTTTTATGTCATTTACTGTCTTCGATTCTAATGATTTGATCTTTCTGTATATTTCTACTTTCTTATTTGTTGTTTGTTCTCTATAGTCTATCATATATCTCATTGGAAATAAATCTCCAAATGTCCTAATTATTCTATTTTTATCTTTGAGATCTACTAAATATGAATCTAACATAAAGAACTCTTCATAATTTGCACATTCAATCAAAAAATCATACAGTGATTTGTAATTAATATATATTTTATTATTAATTTTTGACAATAGATATTGATTCTTCGTTATAAATGTCGCATATACATACAATAAATCAAGTGTCGTTGTACTTATCTCCATTGTTGGTATTTGATGTATGAAATCATTCCCATAAAAATTAATCATCAATATGAAATCCCTATTAATAGAATCCATATCATCCACATTATCAAACTTCCTATTTGAATATTTCTCAATTGTCTTCACAATATTATGATATAATTCCTTAATATCCACATATTGATTCTGTTCATTATGTTTATCTGATGGTGCCATTGAATATGTCTTTATTACCGTTAACTTATTCATCTTTGTCAATATGTAAATATATAAACATAATATAACTGAGTCTCCATCTGGTGAATAAAATATATATGATTTATTATTTCCATATGTCTCATAATCCTTAATAAGTTTGTCCATTAATACCTTCTCACCCTCCCCATATGCCTTATCAATCACTTCAATTAATGGATTACTCTCTTTTAATTCATTCTTTTTCCTAAATATTAATATACCATCATATATATCTTTTTGTAGTAATTTATTATGATATTTCTGATATACATATTCTATTGCCATTTTGATATCTACATAAAATGGTTCATTATCGTATTCCATTCTACATTTCATAATTTCGGTCAGATTATTCTTATTGATTGAATTATTATGATCTGTAATTATTACTTTTTTGAATTCATTATGGGCATGTCTCATATATCTACGTTGTCTTTGCTCCTGTATCTTTCCAAAACTCGGAATACCATCAAATGCTATTAATACATATTCCACGTCGTATATCTTATTAGTTAACATGTCTGTCACAAAATTCACAACCTCATTATAAATATATTTGTTTAATAATTCACTTGACTTTCCTTTTGTTCTTGATTTAAATGTTTCTATAAATTTTGTATCGATTATTTCCCTCAATTTATCTAAATATTTAAGATCGTCTATTTTGTCAATTGATTCTTTTGTATTTGTCTTTTTCCAATAGTGTATTTCGGCAAACAATTTAATTATTTTATCTTGTTCTGATTGACTAATACTTTCAGAATATTTATTTATCATGACATTCAATTTATCAGAAATTAATTCTGTCTTATCAATTATTTTATTTTTGATAAGAATAAAACTGTATAATAGATAATTTAATTCTGATGCAATCTGTTCTTGCAATTTATAGACAATTGATACAAAATCCATATACACACGATTACCGGACAATTTATTTTGGATGTCATTGGATCTATCAGCGAACTCAATGAGGGAATCCAATGTTCTCAAACATTTGGCCAATCTCACAATACCCATAAATAATAAATGGTTTTATTTAACACTAATATTCATTAATATTTTGTTTTTATACTTATTTCACATTAATTATTAATATCATGATAACTAAATTTATTTTCATGTAATTATTAAATGAGTAATCCAATAATTCATCCAATAATTGATTTTGATGAATTTGTGAATGGTCCTTGGTATAATAATAATGAAATCCCTCCTGATCATGCTGAATGGGGAACATTTGATTTATTAATTAATCACAATGAATCTAAAATCATTAGCATACTCAACAATATCTCCAATAATCCTAATCATCCTGGCAATTCAGTTGGTTTGTTATTTAATCGATTATTAAATACTAATGAATCAGATGATCTCAAAAATATAACCAGACTTAAAAAATATCTTGATCTTATTGACACAATTAGTAATTTGAGTGATTTGGGTAAAATAACTGGATTGTATACTAATATTGGGATTAATCCATTCTTTAATTTATTTACAAACGAAGACCCTAAAGATACATCAAAAGTTAAATTAACTATTTGTCCTATTGAATTATGTCTCCCTGACAAAACATATTACAATGATCCATCTATGAATGATTATATTGTCAAATTTAAATCTCATATCACTGACATATTCAAAATATTTGGTTATGATAATCAGAATGATAATCAGAATGAATCAAGTATGGCAAATGATTTTATTAAAATAGAATCAACAATATCTCTTGTATTACAGAGTCCTGATAAGGCAAGAGACTTGGACAAATCATATTTCAAAACAACTATTGAAGGATTTATTAGTATTATGGCTGATACACAATGTAAAATAGAAAAATATTCTAAAAATCATTCTATCCATGTTGAGACAAAAAATATTAGAGAAATGTGGACTAATTATTTCAAACATTCTGGATTATCTGCTGTTGATGAAATAGTCATATATGATATTTCATATTTACGCAAAATATCTGTAATTATTCAAATGATGGATCTTTCCAAAATAAAAAACTATATCAAATATCTTGTTATTAAATCTCTGTCTTGTTGTATTATTAATAAAGTCGATAAGTTAATGTTCGATTTTTATGGTAATGTTATTCATGGTCAAACTATCGAAACTAAAAAAATCACTCGAATAATTGATTGGCTAAATGATAATAAGATAATTGGAGAAATTATAGGAAAGGAATATATTGATCTTTATTTTGATCATGAATCCAAAAAATATGTTAAAGATATTATTGCCAAAATCAAAGACCAAATGAGATTATCTATATTGAAATCAGATTGGATGACAGAATCAACTAAATATAATGCATTATTAAAACTCAATACATTCAAATCGAAAATAGGTTCCACTGATAATTGGAGATCACATACTAAACTGACTAATTATCTCAAAAATAAATTAGATAATAATGATTCATTAATAGACATAACAGTATTAATAAATGTTTATACATACAAAACTGAAATATTAGATTTGGTTGATACTAATTATGATCCTGATAAATGGAGTATGAATCCACATGAAATAAATGCATATTATGATCCACATAGAAATGAAATAGTATTTCCTGCTGGGATACTTCAAAAACCATTTTTTGACAAAACTCAGTCTCCCAATATTAATTTTGGTATGATTGGAGTTATTATTGGTCATGAAATTATTCATGGGTTCGATGATCAAGGTAGAAAATATGATCATACAGGAAAACTTAAAAATTGGTGGGATGATATATCACTCAAGAATTATGATGGAATATCAAAAAAACTTATCGATCAATACAATAAATATTCATTATATGGCAAAAATGTTAATGGCAAATTGACATTAGGAGAAAATATTGCCGATCTTTGTGGTGTGTCACTTTCATTAAAAGCACTTAAACAATATTATTCTGACAAATCTGTCAATATAAGAGTCAATGATATTCAGGAATACTTTATGTCTTATGCCAAAATATGGAGAACCAAAACCAGAAAGGAAAAGACAATAGCTAATATTTTAAGTAATCCTCATAGTCCAAGTAAATTTAGAATATTTGTTCTGAGAAACATCGATGAATTCTATCAAGTATTCAATATTGACAATTCAAGCCCTATGTCTATGTATTTGGAACCTAAATCTAGAATTGTGTTATATTAAATAATGACATAACCACAATTATCTATTTTATCTATTTTTTTGTCCAGATATTTATTTATTAATTCCAATAAATAAGTCTCATGTGAAACAATCATTATTTTTTTATGATTTGATTCAACAAGATATTTCATTAGACTTTCATGTCTATTATGATCTTTACCATTTTTAAATAAGTCATCATCATTAGATGACAATAATGATGTGTCAACATTTGGATATGTTTTATTAATGTCTGTTATTGTTCTTCTCATATTACATGGATGTTGGAAATTCATTTCTCTTGGATCTTCCATTGTGATAAATTTTAATTTTGATGTAATATTTTTTGGTGTAATATTTTTTGGTGTAATATTTTTTGGTGTAATATTTTTTGGTGTAATATCTTTCAGATTATCTGAATTAATTGTTTCATATATGATTGATGCTGTTTGGATTGCTCTGTCAAGAGGACTTGTTATAATTATTTCCAAATCTTTAATGATTTCATCTTTAACAAATTTATTGGCTAGTTCCAAGGCTTGATTTTTTCCTTTGGATGTCAATGATGAATAAATGTATTCTTTTTTGAAATAAGCATCTTCACCAATTTCTCTATATCCTACATTATGTTGTGCTTCACCATGTCTGACTAATATGATAGTCTTGTCTGTATTAATTTTAGATTCTGTCATTAAATAATAATAAGCAATTATATTTAATTTATATTGCTGACGACTTCAATATGGATATGAAGATATCAATAATGACATATTGAATGAGAGAAACTTAAATGATTATTGATTAAATTAGTAATGAATGAATAATATAGACATATAATCATATATGACTACTCCGGCTATAACTTATGTTTCACATGAGGATATATATAAATTATTTACAACATCACATTTGGCAGAAATTGAATTAATGGACAAATCAGTTTTAATGAAAGATGAAGAGACAAAACAAAACCCTCAATTGGGAAATATGGAAGATGAATTACAAACACAAGGATTCCAGACAACAAATGGATTCGAGACGCCACAAAAAACCGAACAAGCTCAAACAGTTACTATTAATGAAACTAAAGAGAATAGAGGTCCGGGAAAACGTGTAGTAAAAACACCAAGCAAACTGAAAGATCCGTCAATGATTTGGAAAAATTACACACCAAAAATAATTAAAGGAATTTCCACTCCAGATCAAAAACAGATTACTGAAGATTTTGCAATCGATGATGAGGAATTAATGAAATATTTTTCTGATTATGAAACAGATCCAGATTATGTTGAGGCGATTAGTGATACTGTTGTTGGGAAATATATGGAATATCATCTTGCATTAAATATGAAATGTCCGGAATGTGAAGGTGATTTGAAATGTTATTACAGCAATTATATGCCAATTATTGATATGGTTTGTATATCCAAAAATCATGATCCAAAATATCCAAAATATTTCCAAGTCAAAACAAAAATCGGCAATTCAATATATTTTGGAAACTTTAAAATATCAGAAAAAATATATGATTATGTATTTGTGGGTTCAAAAAGATATGGATACAATTCACATTGTGTAAAAGCATCTGCCAATGATGATGCAAAAAGAGTCGTCATTGGATATATATGTATTACAGTAGAACAAGGTAAGGGAGATAATGAAAATATTTACACAATTGCAAATGCATATGCATTATTACCAGATTTATCCAAAAAAGACGATTATGAATATTATAAGTATGACACATGTGTAAATAGTAAAAAGTGTGGATTATTTCATGGCAAAGACTTTATTGTATGTGAACCAAAACTTGTCGAAAAGAGAACAATCAAAGGTCTGCCACCTATTAATACTACAAATATGTATAATGTAATAGAAATATCTGCCATAAATCCTAAAAGATCTGATGCAGTCAGAAGAACATTAAGTTATGGAAACCAACCAGATACAAGTCAGTCTGTCCAAAAAAAAATAAAATATATATCGAACAAATTGAATTATCTATTACTAAAAAAATTGAATTATTAGATATTATGGTGATCCAATATGCAAAACCATCTATTAATGCCGTTTGTGTCTATTGCTTTAGACAAAATGACCTCTACTAAGACCTCAACTCCCCTCTCTGTTATCTCTTCTGGTGATGGTTGGGGTGATGATGAAATCAAAGAAGAACCCAAAACCCAGGCAAAACAACCTAGTTTGACTGTCGAAACATCTGATGGAAATATCTTTGTAATTGCTTTGTCTCTCATCACAACATGGTTATGCAAGATTAAGTGTCATTCAACATCCACAAAATCCACAACTAGTGAGTCAGCCTCTCTTGACACTGAAGAAGAAGAAAATTTCCCTCCTTTCATCATCCTCCTTCAGGAAGCGGAAGCATTAAAGGTTTCATCAAAAGTGAGTATTCCTTTTAATGGTCCCGCTTTTGAGGTGATCAGAGGTCTTCTCGATGGAAAAATCATCTATAAGGATGGTTTTCTTAGAAAGTTGATTCAAAACGAAGAAGAGGGTTTCCATTATTGGTGCATTATGAGTGAGTTTTTGAATTCATCATCACTCAAATTTGTTGTGAGTCTTGAAGGAAAGTCTTTCCCATCCTCAATTAGTCCTGATCATTTGATTGAGTATGTCTTTCCAAAAGACTTTTTCAAAGGAAACCATAAACGCCTTGTTGAACATATGACTACAAAAGAAGTTAGTGATCCAACTGAAGATGAAGAACTTGAGAAAATCCGTAAAAAACACATGGTGGAACTGAATAAGTCTGTTCAACATCTCTTTAAAGGATGTAGGCGATTCATGAAAGACTATCTCCGCACCTATTTTAGAGACAGGAAAAGAGAGATGATCAACAAACCAGACTATAAGAAGTTTCTCAACCATCTCTATCGTGCCTCTTTCAAGGTCGAGAAAGCTTAAGTTCTTGACCTTTAATCTTGTTTTGTATTTTTTTGTTTTGTATTTTTTGTTTATGTAAATAATAATATCCATATATATAACAAAGTAATTAATATATTCCAAATGGGTTTAATTAAAAATCTTATTAAGTTTGGCTTTATGATGGTACTGATGTTGACAGTCATATTTAATACACAAGTCATCAATAATAATAAACATATCAGACCACAAACTATACAGACTCCCCATAATACTGACAATTATGCATCAAAAGTTTCATTAGATAAAAACATTTTAGACATAATTAAAAAACATATGAAAGATAAGAGCACTAATAATAATATAAATACAGATATGATTATTGACGAATCTGATGGTAATGAATATTCGGAATATTCGGAATATTCAATTGATATGGACAGTATATTTGAGCCAAATCCAGTTTTAGAACAATCCGGCAATATGTATATCGACACTAATGAAGATAATAATGAAGGTAATATTGATGAACCAATGACAATGAATAGTAAATATGAAGATAATGATATTGAAATGGATGTATATCAATTAGATGATAAAGGAAATATTATGACAGCAAATATTGAGGATATTGATCCAAATATAGAGATGACAGATATATTAGACATAAATAATGCATATGGACAGATTTTAAAACAAGATCAAGAGACAATCGATAAATTGACTCATGAAATAACTAAGTTAAGTGAGGAAATAAGTCATAAAATAAATACAAAACCAAATGTGAAAAATGAAGAGAATGATATTAAGACTAAATCATTATGGACATATGTTTTCAAGACATATTGATTGAATATTTTATTTATAACTATTTATTAAATAAAATAACTATTTAGAAATTAGGATTGAATGGTTTGAGATATTTCTCATAACCAGCAGGAATTGGTTTACCACCTTTTTGCATTTCAGTAAGTCTCATTCTGATTTTTTCGTGATATTTTTTGGCTTTGTGTAAATATAATTGTTCGTCTTGAGAGAGTTGGACAGTATTTACATTAGTATTTGCATTAGTATTGACAACAGAACTACCAATATTTTGATTAGTGCTCATTAATATATACTATATCGATTATATTTTATTATTCAAAAATATAATCTATCTTTTACTATATTAATAGCAATTATATTGTATGGATTCTAAAACTATTGATAAACCTATTAATGAAAAATCTTATACTGAATATTTTGATTTGTATAAAAAGTCAATAATCTCACAAAGCTTTCTCATATCAATCTTGATACTTTTATATTCAGCACTTTGCAATTCATTTGATGCAATTTATTATTGGATGATGACAATATCACTTATTGTAATGTCATTGTATTCTATTATGTTTGGTGTATACATTCATAAATTGTTAAATACTTGCGAAAATAGTTATGCATCATTATCATCATCCTGTTATAAATTTGCAATCCAAAATTACAAGTTATTACGTGAATATAAAGAATTCATTGATTACAATAATGTTAAATCAAATGAAATAATATCATATCAAGATATTAAAGAATGTGTTCTAAGAATCTTTAAATATCTCAAACTGACTTACCAATTATCACTTATCAAAACTGATGACACCATTGAACTAAGACAAGATACATTATATATAAACATTTCTACCGAACCTATCACAAACAAACGGAATAGAAAAATAGAATCAATATTAAATAGTATTCCAAATGAATACAAATCTGAATTATTTAATACATGGTCCATAATAAATAAAGATAAGTCACTTCATCTCATAATGATGACACCATGTAAATGGATTATTTATGAATACAGAAACTTGTTCAGACACTTTTATAAATCTGATCTGACTAAAGACATATACACTAAGTTTAATACTGAATATGCACAAATCGAAAATATGGTATATAAATTATGTAATAAAATTTACAGCATTAATTCAATCAGTAATGATGTCAATATACCTAAAACATTTATTACTGTATTCAATCTTGTAACAGATTTGTTAATCTTTTTGGTTAATAATTTCGTTGCAATATGTATATTGATATGTTTTAATACAACTAATAAAATTTTATTTACATTACTTATGATAATATTCACACATTTCATTGTCATGACATTGATTAATATGGTAAATAATTTATGTTCTCAATTATCGTTCAATAATAATATCAGCAATATTAATAATGATAAAATAGACAATATATTTGATGAAATGCATTCTTTAATGATAATTGGCAAACATCAATTTTACTAATTAGACTAATTGCAATATCAATATATACATTACTACCAATGGTGGAATTAATATCAGTATTGAATGTTTAATATTGATTAATGATTTATTTACTGAACTATTTTTCATTAAATCAGAATAAATCTTCTTTATTTCTTCAAATGGTTGATTCTGTATTATTATGTCTGATGCTATTTCTTTCTGTCTAATTGTATTATTTTCAAAATCAAGTAATACAATATTTATATCAGCATTTATAGATTTCGCAATATTTGCATTATCTTGTGTGACATATACAAAGTCATTTTTTGACAATAAATATTTTATTTTATCATTGTCATTGCCATTAATTATTTCAATATCAGATGGAATAAATTGGGAAGAATTGTCAGAACAAATATGTATTTTTATGTCAAAAATATTTATCAATAGATATCCTAAAATCATTTCAAATATTGATGTGTAATTAAATAAAACTACATGTTTTCCAGATTTATAATAATCATAATTTGAAGTATCGCCAATTATTCTCCATCCCAAAACATATTTCACAAAAAATAATGACAAATATCTTATTATTCCTTTCATCATTTATTATAATTAATAATGATAATTAATATTATAATATTTCATATATATCATTGTGACCATTCCAAAAATAATATATCCATTCATATTGAATAACAATAATATATGATATATCATACCAACCAATATATTTGTCTGATCACTTTCCTTTCTTATCATTTGTCTTATGTTTCCTATTAAATACATTATCAATGTCAAATAATTATTATTAGCAATCATCATCAAACTGTTATAAATCAACATACAATATGGCAATATCTTATTGTCAATTCCTTCCAAATATCCCATTCTATTATTCTCTTGATTAGTATCTTGATTTATATCATAATATGACTTTGATAAGATATGTTTATAAAAAAGTAGACCATATATTACAAAATATATCATTGTTGTGAATAAATAACTATTGAATAATATCATTAGTATTGTGTTTAATACCAACAGTAAATATTGTCCAATAATTGACATCACATAATGTATAATCATTTGACTTTTCGGAATATTCACTCTGATACTTTTGATTTTTTGGATGTCATTCTCAATATCCTTTTTAGTTTGTTCTACTTGTTGATCATTGTATTTTTTTTGTTTATTAAATTGGGTAATTTTCTGATTGATAGAGACATGATTATTAAATTCATTCATTTCATCTTCAGAAATAATCCCTCTTTTAAATTTCCTTTCCATTAATCGTTTAATCTTTCTTGTATTCTGTTTTGGCATTTGTCATATATATATGTTTTGTTTATTTAAGTAATAAGACTTAAAGAAATAATAATTTCAAAAAATTATCAGATGAGCTTAACAAATTCGAATCAGGAAATCCAAGCAAACAGATACAGATTGAGTAGTTTAGACAGAATAATAGACAATCATAGAAGATTTATGAAAGATCTAATTAAAGAATTTGGATTTATGGACATGTCGAGATCTTTAGACTTTAGAAATAGTGATGCTAATGATAGTATTGAAGACAGATTTGGATTTATGGAGAATAATGGAAAATATATTTACAGAATAACAATACCAAGAGATATGTTAGAAAATACCAAAATTAAAGAGAAAAACGGAATTATTAATATTTCTGCAAAAAAACAAGTAATTAATGAAGATGAATCAAAAATGTCTAAAAGTATTTCATCTAATTCAATTACACAAAACATATCTCTACCTAGAGATGCTATCAAAAATACTCTAATGGCAAAATATTATGATGGAGGGACAAATGATAAACCCGGATATATTGAATTATCTGTTGATAAGAATCTTAATTATCAAAAAGAATTAACTGAACGAGAAATCACTATTTCTTGACAAAATAATCAAAATTCCATAACAATATTGTGACAAGTAATTGATATGTTCCAAATCCGAAAAATCTGCCAACTTCCATAACTCCTTCTAATTCATCATCTTCAATTAATGATTTTGGACATAAACAATTGATATGTTCTAAACTTTCAGATTTTCTATTCATTTCTATGATATCTAAATATCTTTCCTCACAACTAATATGTGCAAGACCCATAAATAGTGATATTGCCATTAATATCAATAACCATGTATATTTTTCACCTAATGATACATAAATAAAATATAAACTAATCAAGACTGACAATATATCAGAGAAATGATCAAAATAATCACCAAATTGGGTATCTAAACCATATTTTCTAGATAGATGACCATCTAAACAGTCACCGAAATAAGAAACGATATAACATATTGCAGACATTTTGTAGTCACCATTTTGGAAGAAATAAAGGAATCCTACAATAATCAAGATGAATCTAGTTAGTGTGACAATATTAGGGGTTATTCCTAATGAATATAATGTTGGAGATATTTTGTCACTTAGATCATAAAATAAGTCAGATAATGGATCTTCTAATGATCCATGTATTTTGCCACTTAATAATGATTCTTTATAAACTTTTTTATTTATTTCATGGTGAGTTTCTTCTTCCATTATATTTATTCATAATTAATAAATATAATTTATTATTTCACATCACTTAAAAATAATATTTGATGTAATTGGTTTGGCTTCAAAATCATCTAATCTAAAGAATCTTTGTTTTGGTGTAGTTTGTGTCTGCAATATTGGAATTTGTATTTGTATTGGATTAGTTAAATCAATATATTTGTTTTCTGATTCTGATAAATAATAAACAATCCCAACCAATACTAATATCAATGTTCCTGGTCCAAACCATCTAAATATTCCAATATTCTTATCACATTGTTCCTTTGAGGGAGTTATTCTATCTATTATACTCAATGAATCTGATTTATCATTCGTATCTCTACTTGATTCTTGACATCCTATATATATCAATGTCAATGCCAACATTGCTAATAATATGACCAATGCTACTGGATAATTTGTAATATTGTATTTAGTGTACAATATATATGCCGTTACACCACCTACAACAAAATCCTTAATGTGATCATAATAATCACCAATGACTGATGTCATTTTGTATTTTCTGGCATAATATCCATCTACATTGTCAAATAAATATGCTATAATGAAATATATTGCAAATGGTAATATCTCTCTATTATACAAATGATACAACGCCGCACCATTTAATATAGTTGAAATAGTTGTTATTCCATTTGGAGTGTAATTTAGTTTATGTAAGTATGGTGAGATAACTTCTGCTATATTTAACATAACATTGTCCACAGGATTTTCATGATTTTCAATTATTTTACGGCCATCAGTATTAGTATTCATACTTATATTAAGTCTTACTAATTATATACAAAATAAACTAAATTAATTCTCTCATAAATTATTTATTAGTTATGTCATCATTAATAATATGATTCATCTTTTTGAGTTTGTATAACTTATACAGATGATATATGTTTTTTGGTTTTCCAAATTTTGCCGAAAAATGCTTCATAACTTTGACTTTACCAAAAGAATATTCTGAATAGCTTTTCTTCATAAAAAGTTTCGATAATTTGTCATTATTTATTGTATTATTTTTGATCTCATTATTTTTGATCTCGACAGAAATATCATTTAGCTGTATTTGATCAGGTTTATGATCAGGTTTATGATCAGGTTTATGATCAGGTTTATGATCAGGTTTATGATCAGGTTTATGATCGTCAAATTTCATATCAACATCTTTAACATCAGGTTTATTATTAAGTTTAATGGACAAACATTTTTGACATGTTAAATAGTGGAAATTTAATTTGAATTCACTTTTTAATATTTCAATTGATTTCTCATAAATAGATTTTCTAATTGCGAGTTTTTCACTTGATTTTATTTCAGACATTTTTGATTTTATCCAAGTCATTGGATAATGATCATTAGGAAATTTGCTAAAAATATGTGCATAATAATCCGCTTCATTTGAATAATTGAATCTTCGTTTGAAGATTGTTGAAATATGTGACTCTAAAACTGAATATACATTACTACTATTTGATATAGATGTTTCATCAATTAATTCATATTTTTGTTCATTATTGCTATTCATTATCTTCTCATGATAACTATGGGCATTCTGTTTGAACTCATAAATATTTTTCTCATATCTATTGGTCTTCTCATCTGTTATGTGATTATTAATTGGATTATTTGTGTCGTTTGGATCATATATATATTTCTTCTCAGTCTCATATTTTATCATTTTCATTAAATCATTAATATATATACGCAATTTGGCAGGTTCCATCATATATCCTAATATTTTGTAACATCCTTCATTTGTCGTTTCAATTACTTCATTTTTATATTTATTTAATATTTCGGTATTTATCTGTTGGTTATTGATTTTATGTCCACATTTTCTTGTAATGATAGATAGAAGAGATGTGGCTAACATATATATATCGATCATGAATGAATCTATTTCAGGATTTGAATAGAATTCTGTAGCAAATATTTTGTATTTAGTATTATTCAAGTCTATAAAATGTGATATATTATAATCGCAGATCTTGTATGTATATTCACCATTATCTTCTTTTTTAAACAGAATATTAGGTGGTTTAATATCAGAATGGACTAAACCATGCATATGTAAATGTTTAATGCCATTCAAACACTGTTCCAATAATTTATAAAATGATTTTGTATTAAACTGACTAACATAATCCTTATTATATAATGATCCATCTAGTTGATCTCCTGACATAAAAATACCTAATTTATCATCATACATGATTTTATCATATCTAAATAGATTTGGATGTGTGGCTATTGAATTAACCATTAGTTCATTAAAAATAGCAGAAGAGAAATAATCGTCATTTTCAAAATGTTTTTTCCTAAATACATATCTATTTGCATACACTTTAACAACTTTGTTATTAGAAATTGAATATACATAAGAATATGTCCCTTCGCCAACAATATCAATATATTTGGCTGGAATATGCAAATAATCAGACAAGAGTGATCTTAAATAATATTGGCAAATGTTGCAATCATCATTATCTTCATCTTTACGTTGTTTAATTGATTTTGTTTTTGTCATGATTTATTGTATTATTGTATTATTAAATTGAATTAATATTATTTATATTAACTCAATATCAATCATATATCATAAATAAATATTTCAACTTTTATCCTTTTCCTCCTTGATTTCTGCACATTTGACATTTTGATTATGACTGTCATTAATATCAAGATCATAATTATTAAGTTTGCAAATATATGTTTTGAGAGAATCAATAAATCCCTTATTTGGCTCTGCAATGGATCTTTGATTTTTTACAGAATCAAGAACACTGTTTATAGTATTATCTATTTCTTCATACTTAATCTTCTCTTTTTGATTTAATTTGTAAATCTTGTATGCTAACAATAATGTGACTGATCTACTTGCCCCACGTTGACAATGTATCATTATTTTGTTATTTCTATTTTGAAGTGCCTCGTCAATAAATTTATTCGATTCATCAAAATATTTCCCAATATCAACCCATGGATCATCATTAATGTGTATTACTTTGTATGAAAAATCATCTGGAAATATTTCATATGCACCATTTAATACTGTTAGTATATGTGTGATCCCTTGTTCTTTCATTGCTTTCTTATTTGAAGCAGAGGCTAAATCACCAACATATATGTTCTCTGTTATTTCACTTGCCGAAAATGTCGTGTTATAATATCCTTGCATCTTGCATCTAATCCAACCTGCACAATACATAATGTTCTCATTCACTTTTTCTGGCAAAAAAGATCTAATTATTGACATATTTCTATTATTATACTAATATATGAATCTAATTTATAATTTATTGCTTTATAACTTATTACTACCAAATTATTGCCAAATTATTGCCAAATTATATTTAGCCAAATTATATTTAATTGACAATTCAATATTTTTAGACAAAATATTGGAGAATTATAGTGTAAATATTTGATAGTGTAAATAGAGTTATAGGAAATAATTGTGTATATTATCATATATGAGTATTGATAGTGATAGTGATATTGGTTTTGTAAAAACTGGTGGGATAATCCCTAATCCTGATAGTCAAAATAATAATAAAAATTTTTCATACAAAACTGCTTTGAAAGATTTACAAATCTATTATGACAAAGTATTAGGTAAAGGATCATTCTCCAAAGTATTCCCAGGAAAATATAAAAATAATCTCGTTGCCATCAAAATAATCTCTACCAAAGATCTTGAACCAAAAGTATCTAAACAACTTGAACGTGAATTAGATGTTATTAATTTGTTACAATCCGAACCACATAATAATATTGTCACTTATTACAAAATCGTCCAAACTAATGATAAAATGATTATTGTTATGGAATTATGTGCAGGTGGTGAACTTAGTAAACACATCAAACAAGGATTAGATGTATCAACCATTAAAAGTTATTTCAAACAAATAGTCAATGGTTATAAACATTTACTCGAATTGAATATTATTCATCGTGATATTAAATCTGCTAATATTCTTGTCTCACAAGATTCCAAAACTGTTAAGTTTATTGATTTCGGTTTGTCTAAAATTATTACATCCGATTTAAATAAAACAGTATGTGGTAGTCCCTTATATATGGCACCTGAACTGTTAGAACATAAACATTATGATAAAAAATCTGATATATGGTCTTTAGGTATATTACTTTATGAGATGGTATATGGATTTACCCCATTTCATGAATGCAAAGTAATCAAAACATTGAAAGAATCAGTCAAATCCAAAAAGATAATCTTTCCTAAAAAATCTCATTCTGACTTATTTATTGTTCCTGATAAATTAATCGATCTCCTAAAACAACTCTTAGAAACTGACCCTTCTAAACGGCTCGATTGGAATGATATCCTTCTCTCGTCCTGGTTCACTGACAACGATGACGATGATGACAATATTAATGATATCAAAGATCTTGCAATAAATTATAATTCCAATAATAAATCTGTCCCTAAATCTATCCCAATATCTATTCCTTCAAATAATAATAATAATCGTAATAAACACAAACATTCTCATACTTATGATTATGATTATTCACATCATGATGCTAAAATCGATCCATTTGATGATGATTCATTTACTCCCTCTGATTTACATGATTCATGTAATGAATCATCTATTAGTAATTCGACATTAACAATGACTTCAAAACCTATCCCTATTATGAATAATAAAACTAATAGATCCAGAAGATCTACATCAATTGATACATTCAGTTCTAGTCCTTATAGTTATAATAGTGTTGAACGTGGTAGTTTCAAAAATCCGTCAAAATATTTAGAACATATTGAACAAATCCCTAAAATGAGTCAAATAATTAAAAATGAATCATTCAAAGAGTATAAACATAAAGATTGTGCAGATCTGAAAATTGATGATATCTCATTTATTAAAAATAGTTGTAATGACGAAAAATGCTTAAATACTCTTGCCACTGATTCCGGTCTTATTGATATTACTGATGTTGATGAAATAATCATGACCAATAAGTCTACTAAATCACAATCATCAAATATTCATACTGTTGCTTATGAATATATAAGTCGTGGGTCCTCGATTATTGGATCATATTTATATTCTAAATCAGCTCCAGTAGCTTCAATAGCCACATCCATGTTCTCTGGATTAGGCAAATTAGTCAAAAAAAACTTTTAATACTCATTCACTTACAGAATTTTCTGAAAAATGTTTGAACTATTGGAAATATTGAAGATATTATATTATATGATAAACACTTATCATATAATCTATAATAATTAGGACATAATTACTAAAAATGAATAGATTATCAAGTAAGTATGACAAAATAGATTATGTATTCCATATATCTGATGTTCACATTAGAAAACGATCAAGGCATAATGAATATATGACAATCTTTAAAAAATTTGTTGAGATTGTATCAAAAGAATGTCAAAAATCAAATTGTGTTATTGTGATTACTGGTGATACTATGCATGATAAATCTGAACTTGTCCCTGAATCTGTAAATTTATTAAATCAATTCCTTGTTATGTTGTCTGATATTACTGAAATTATCTTAATTATCGGCAATCATGATGTTAATATCTTTAATAAAGGATCTATGGACTGTCTTACACCTATTATCTCTAATATCAAAACCAAAAATACAATACATCTCTTGACTGATAACAAAGTATATCAATACGGAAATACAAATATATTATTCGGTGTGACTACTTTATGGTCTACTCAAGTCACTAAAATTGATATTGTTGATGCTGATAATTTTGTCAAAATAGGGCTTTATCATGGAACTATTCATGGATGCACACTTGATAATGGAACGATTGCCAGACCTAATATTAATGCAATTTATAATGACAAAACAACTCAATATGCAAGTAATACAAATAATTCATATTTTAATATGACAGACTTTGAACATTATGATATTGTAATGTTAGGTGATGTCCATAAACATCAATTTTTAAATAAAAATAAAACTATGGCTTAT